>PJEL010003304.1_pt1 | contig 13946 bp, 8 predicted proteins | sample 1853271 | NCBI WGS metagenome assembly PJEL01 (sample SAMN08108733, study PRJNA415343) | Invertebrate metagenome, whole genome shotgun sequencing project. | host: Globobulimina | place: Sweden: Gullmar Fjord | collected 2015-08 | reverse complement strand
GCGTACAACTACCTGAAGAATCACCCGAAGATCCACAAAGGCATGACGCTGATTGTTCGTCAGCTCGGCCCGGGGCCCGAGGGACTGCCGTTGGAGATTTACTGCTTCACGAACACGACCGAATGGGCTGTCTACGAAGATATTCAGTCGGACATCTTCGATCACCTGCTGGCAATCGTGCCGGAATTCGGGCTGCGTCTATTTCAGAAACCGGCCGGTTCGGATTTGGCGAACCTTAAGTAAGTTGGTCGGGGTGAGGAGATTGGCTTCGCTAGTGAAGCTCCACCGACGACGCATCGCATAGATAAACTAATTCGTCATTCGCGCATGTTTTTCAACATATAAAATGGGTACGCCACTAAAGTAATGGCTGCTTTTAACCCTGATTTCTAATTTGGCGGCTGCGGCTCAAGCGGCGTGCCTCGGTAATAATGCAATCACGTAGCGGATTTTCGCCCGAGTCGTTGCGCCAGACAAAAGAGAGATGCCGCTGCATATTTAACTGAGGCGTCGATAGAATGACTAACTCGCCGTTTGCCACATCTTTTTCTACATCTAGGAAGGGGAGGCTGCTCAGATATAATCCGTTTTTAACCAGTGACTTCAATAGAGGCACGTGTTCATACTCTTTCCATACCGTTAGTTTTTCGATGACACCATGAATGGCGCCCTCAAATATTCGTCGTGTGCCGGCGCCTTGTTCGCGTAATACCCACTTTGCCTGTTCAAGTTGAGACAGGCTCGTGCTTTCGTATTTAGCATAAGGATGGTGAGGCGATGCAATCACAACGAGGTGATCATCTATCCACTGCTCCTGATGCAGTCGACTGTCATCATTGCGACCTTCGATGATCCCTAAATCGAATTCATAATTTAGCAGGCCATCGACGACATTTTCGGTATTTTCTACCGTTAAATCGATTCGAAGTTCAGGGAAATCCGTATCAATTCGACTGATGAGTTCGGGTAAAAGATGCTCTGCCGCTGTTTGGCTCGAGCATAATCGGAATCTACCACTTATAAGGTGTTGTTCGTGAAGGCCTAATTCAATTTGTTGTGCATCTTGAAGTAAACGCCTTGCCTTAGGGCGTAGCCAATTTCCCCAGTGGCTTAAGGTCAGCCGATTTCCCTGACGGATAAAAAGTGGTCGGCCTAGCAAATTTTCCAGCTGCCCCAGAGACATACTCACGGCAGACTGTGTCATTGAAAGTTTTCTTGCGGCAGCACTAACGCTCTCTAGACTGGCTACGGCATCAAAAACGCTGATTTGCTTGAGTGAATACTTCATCTGGTGAGTGGGCTTCCCTATCTGAAATTTATATAAAATGAAACTATCAATAAAATTGATACTGTTAAGCTTTGATTTTAGAGCCTGTTTCATCTATTCACAAGCGAACTCGATATCGGGAATGCAGAAGTTAGAGAGGGTTCACTGTTTTTAGACTTGTGAGTGGCTTGTTGAGGCTGAATATTAAATTTACCTTAATTTTTCCACAACTTATCGACACTAACATCACTTTATATTTTGGAACCACCTTGAGGATGTGGTCATCAAAGAACTGAATAGTGACCTCCTCTTTGAGAAGCAGATGTAAAAGTCGCATATGAAAATACGGATTTTCATCAATTAAATACATATAGAGAAGTTAACCATTCTATCGAGTGTATCTGACTTTAGCTTTTTGTAACTTGTCATCGGAGCGAATTCAAAATTGCCTAAGTTCAAATTAAGCAGACACTAAAATCTTCCTATTATTAGTGCCAATTGCCGTCTATTTTATCGACATTACCGAGAACAAAGGGTTATAAAACATGGCCAGAGTCACGGAACACTCTTAGTTAGCAAAGGAAGAAAGGGAACATCCTCTCAATTACGATGAATAAAACTGGCCTGAATATCCTGTTTTGACTAGAATCGTCCATCTGATTTATTTCCTGTTTTCATTATGTCTTCACTTTCCAAAACTGCGTTAACCCTAACCTTTGGTTACTTCTGTTTATGGTGCACAGGCCCACTGTTATTCGACAGCCATGCGCTTTGGTATGGCGTGCCGCTATGGTTTTGGCTGTCTTGTATCGGCGCTCCATTGATGCTGATTGCGCTACTCATCAAGCTTATAGGCAAAATTGATGATTAATCTATTGCCGGTATTCATCTATCTTATCTTGAGTCTTATCGTCACTCGTTGCTGGAGCGCTACAGGTGCTAAAGCCTCAGGTACGCTATATCAGGACAGAGCGAAACGATTTTTTATCGGGGGGCAGTTTCTCAATGGCCCCATGTTGGCGCTAACCTTAGTCGCCACTTATACCAGTGCCAGCTCATTTATCGGAGGTCCGGGAGCCGCCTATAAGATGGGGCTAGGGTGGGTATGGTTAGCTCTTATCCAAGTCCCGGTGGCAATACTGACCTTAGGCGTGCTTGGTCCCAAGTTTTTAAGTCAGCAAAAAAAGCAGCATTCGACGTTAATTGAATGGCTCGATGACCGTTATCACAATCGCTGGTTAAGCTGGCTGGCCATAATGAGTCTGGTTGTAGGCTTCGTGGCTATGATCTCGGTTCAGTTTATCGGCGGAGCCAGAATGTTCTCCGGGGTCAGTGGTATCAGTTATGAGCTAGGATTGGGATTATTTGTTATCACTGTGCTGGCTTATACCCTGACGGGAGGCTTCAGGGCCGTGGTCATCACAGATGCACTTCAGGGAATGGTCATGTTGCTTGGTTTAATCGTGTTATTTGCGGTTGTATTGAGCCAGGGCTCTTTACCTGAGTTGATGGGCGAGGTCAGTAAACAGTCCCCTGACATGCTGAGCCCTCACGGTGTAAATGATTATCTGGGTTGGCCCATGATGTTGTCATTTTGGATACTTATCTGTTTTGGTACCATGGGCTTACCCCATACTTTGGTGCGTTTGTTGGCGGTAAAAGATAAGGCTTCACTTAAAAGGGGGATGGTATGGGGGACGATAATCTGTTTTCTGATGACGCTTATTCCTCATGTGTGTGGCGTATTGGGTAGGGCGCTTTATCCGGACTTAGCCGTGCCCGATGAGATCATGCCAACATTGATTTCCGGTCTAATGAATCCGTTCTGGGCAAGTGTTCTACTGGCCGCTCCCATCGCCGCCGTCATGTCTTCTGTCGATTCTATGTTACTCCAGTCTGCTGTGAGTCTGGTGAGAGATGGGGCTGTCAGGATAAGTCCTGAAATGAGGCCCGAGAAACAAGTTATGCTAACGCGCGTCGCTATGTTGATTATTACGGCCATTGCCACTTACTGGGCAATCGAGCCGCCACAGATGATAGTCTGGATTAATCTGGCTGCATTTGGTGCGCTGCAGGCGGTTTTTCTCTGGCCAATTATAGCTGGCGTTTTTTTCAAAGAGTTAAAAGGTCATAGCGCACTCTTGTCTATGGTTTCCGGTTTAATCAGTTACTTAGCTTTGCAGTTTAATCCTCTGTTTATGTGGGGCGTCCATCCCATTGTTCCGGCCCTGTCGGTATCCCTTGTGGTTATGCTGTTGTCACATTTTTCAACAATGATGATTCGCCGTAAGCTAAGTGCGGAAACTGTAAGCTAGTTCTTTTCACTCCGCCCCTTGTACATAGGTATACGGGGGCATCCTCACAATTAGGTATTCCGATGCGGGGGTCTTATCGGCGTCCGATGGACCAGGCTAATTGCTCGATTTAGGCTTTGAACCCACCCCGAATTAGTTTATATTTGCGGCCATATAATAATAACAATGGGCCCACCATGGACACATCTGCTTCAACATCTCCTCACGATCACACTTCAAGCGCCGCTACTCGTTGGCAGATGCCGGATACACTGGTCATCATCTTTTTTGTGGCACTGGCTGCAGCACTGCTCACCTATATTGTTCCGACAGGATCGTTTCAAACTCAGGATGTCAGCTATCTCGCCGATGGTGTAGAGAAAAGCCGGAGTGTTATCGACCCAAGCTCATTTTCATATGCGTTGAATGAAGCGGGCGAGCCAAAACTGGCACCGGTTGCTCTGTTTGAAGGCGGAGGAGGGACGGGGTTCTTTAACTTTGCCTTCGAGGGGTTAGTGTCCGGCTCAAAGTGGGGCAGTGCCATCGGCGTTATCATGTTTATGTTAGTGATAGGCGGCTCCTTCGGCGTTGTGATGGCCACAGGTACCATAGATAACGGTATCCTGAGGCTTATAGATAAAACCCGCGGCAATGAGATGCTGTTCATTCCGGTGATATTTATTCTCTTCTCTCTCGGTGGCGCCGTTTTTGGAATGGGTGAGGAAGCCATCGCATTTGCTATCATCATCTGCCCCTTGATGATACGGCTGGGATACGATGGTATCACCACTGTGATGGTCACCTACGTCGCTACTCAGGTAGGGTTTGCGAGCTCCTGGATGAACCCTTTCAGTGTCGCGATTGCTCAGGGGATCGCTGGCGTGCCGGTACTTTCTGGCTCCGGAGTGAGAGTCATAATGTGGGCCGGGTTTACCTTGATGGGGCTGATTTTTACCATGCGTTATGCCAATAACATCAGGCTGACCCCCGAGCGTTCCTATAGTTATCACAGCGATGCTTTTTTTCGAGAAAACCAGAGTAAAGCCAGTTTAGACAGTCGTTTTAACTTGGGTGACTTATTAGTGCTGTTCACCATAGTCGCTACCGTTGTTTGGGTTATCTGGGGCGTCGTAGCCCAAGCCTGGTTTATTCCTGAGATTGCCAGTCAGTTTTTTACCATGGGTATTGTGGTTGGCATAATAGGGGTCTTGTTTAAACTGAACGGCTTGACCGTTAACCAAATTGCGGTGAGTTTTAAGCAGGGCGCGGCGACGATGCTTGAGCCGGCTGTTTTGGTCGGGTGTGCGTCGGGGATATTGATCCTACTCGGAGGTGGCGGGCCGACAGAGAACAGTGTGCTTAACACTATTTTAAACAGTGCCGGTAATGTTATCGGTTATCTGCCAGATGCTCTGTCAGCCTGGTTTATGTTGCTGTTTCAGTCCGTGTTTAACTTCTTTGTGACTTCGGGCTCGGGCCAGGCGGCCTTGACCATGCCCTTGATGGCGCCTCTTGCCGATATCGTCGGCGTGACAAGACAGGTCGCCGTGTTGGCATTTCAATTGGGGGATGGCTTTACCAATGTACTAGTGCCGACATCGGCGTCACTTATGGCCACTTTAGGTGTATGCCGGGTCGATTGGGGGGATTGGCTTAAGTTTATCTGGCGGTTTATGTTAGCCCTGTTTGTCGTGTCCAGTGTGGTCGTTGTGGGAGCCCACTATATGGGATTCAGCTAATTAGGACATTGAAGTCTGTGGGGCGATTGAGGTGACAGCCTTAAGTTTATCTCGAGGTTGATGTTAGCGCTGTTTATCCTGTCTAGTGTGGTCGTTGTGGCTGCATACTATATGGGGTTTAGCTAATTGAGGTGATAGGCCTAAGCTTAATCAGTTTGTAAGAACGGCATCTTAGGATGCCGTTTTTTTATGAGTAATTGTTGCCAATCTTCAGTCTGTTTATCTCCCAAACTAGCACTTTATCAGTCATCGCCAATAGGTTTAAGAAAGTGAGAGAATCTACACGTTATCTGGCTATTTATGATCAGAGAATGAATGGTGAACCCTGTCGAGTGAATTCAGCGCAGAAGGAAGCTTCCGGAAAATACTCCAGAGAGGCGAGTTTTAACGCTATGGCGCTAAACCTAACTACGGTCCTAGTCGCTTAGGCATAAAATATGAAGCATACTCGAACCTAAGCGTTATAACGAGCGTGTGAGACAGTCTCGAGCATAAATGAGGTGAGTTTAAACATATAGGTGTTGGTAATTAAAATGCTGAACAGATTGTGACAGGGTATGTGAGCAGATATTTATAACGGTTTAATGACATAAAAAAACGGCATCTAATGATGCCGTTGTTATTACAAGTTAGTTCTGGTTAGAACGTCAGTTTAATCTATTGATTAGAACTTAACTTCACCTTCTAAGAACCACTCACGACCACGTGCGTTATATACTGAACGCTGGTAGTGAGGCCAGCTAGTTGCTGTTGGATCAAAGTTTGGACCGGCGTCAAACAGGTTAACAACACCTGCTTTTACTTTTATGTCATCAGTGATGCTATAACCAGCAGTCAGGTTCCACTTAGTCTGTGAAGCAACTTCATGTGCACTTTCGTCAAAGTCATCACCCGCAGACTCTTTGAATGACTTGTACTGCATACCGTGCATGCGAGCTGTATGGTATGCGCCAAGTGTTGTTTCGAAGTCTTCGATGAAGTAACCAAGTATCAAGTTTGCACGGTACTGAGGTAGACCGCCATTATCGATATCATCTTCTACAGGATCAGTTGGCGCTAGTTGGCCTTCAGACAATAGAATGTAGGTACCGTTGAAGTTTAGTTTTAGCTCACCAAACTCGTTAAGATCCCAAGCGTAACCGGCAGTCATATCGATACCACGAACTTTTTGGAATGCAAGGTTTTGTGCAACTGCGTTAACATGAGTAATCGTGCCATCATCATCACGAGTGATCATATTTTCATATTGTTCATATTCACGTGCTGCTTTGCTGGCGCTGATATCGCTAACCATATCGTCAAGCTTCCACTCCCAAAGGTCGAATGAAGCATTGAGTGAATCACCACCCCATACAGCACCTATGTTAGCTGTGTAGCCAGTTTCAGCTTCAAGTTCTTTGTTAGCACCGGTCGTTGTGTCGATATGTAGCTCATTACATATCTCGTTGATCCTTGGATCCGGATGAGTTTGAGCTGGTGTGCCACCCATAGCCAGACACTGCTTGAAATCGATAACCTGAGTGAAACCATTGGTCGCATCGCCATATACACGGTGCATATCTGGTGCACGGAATACAGAACTGATAGAACTACGAACAAGTAACTCATCCATTGGACGATATTCAATAGCGATTTGAGGTGATAAATTACCACCGAAGTCACTGTAGTTATCATAACGAACTGCCGCATCGATAGTCAGCACCTCAAGTACAGGAATGCTTAGTTCGGCGTAACTTGCCCAGTAAGAGCGATCACCGGCACCTGAAGAACCACCGGTAGTCAAGATGTTACCTTTCGCAGATTCAGAATCTGACTCAGTCTCGTAATCTTGCTCTGTGTATTCGGCACCAAATGAGAACAGTGCGTCCCCTTCAGGCATTTCAAATGCAGTACCTGTGATGTTTGCCTGTACGTTTTTCTGAGTTGACTGAGCTCGCTCGAATGGCGTGTAAGAAGCAGCCTCTACATCTTCAGCATTCATGTTTTTAAGCAGTGAGTTGCCGTTTTCACCATCTGTGATGTAGTCAAACATACCAGCTATAGTAGCGTATCCACCACGGAAAACGTCGACATTGGTACGGCCGTAGTTAACTGAGGCGTCCCACTCATATTCATCAGCTAGTACACCTTGAAGACCGGCTGTGAAGAAGTAGTTACGGGTTTTTGTTTCACCCATACGGTTGCCAAACTCATGTAGACGGCGGACATAGTAGTAATCGCCATCTTCAGCATTGGCAAAGTCACCACCTAGCGCGGTTGCTTTGTTGTTGAATGTCTTGCTTAGATCACCTGCACTAACGGTAACGTTGTCACCGGCGACATTGATGTCATAGTCGTTGATTGCCATAGGCTCGATGCGGGTAGTCGATTTTGCTTCTGCAAAATCAAGACGACCAACAAAGGTCACGTCATCGGCAAGCTCATAGTTGAAATTTGTTGAGCTGATGAAACGTGTGCTTTCAGGCTCAAGGTCACGCCACTGTGAACGATCGAAACCACAGATGCTGCGAGCTGCATCCCAGAACCAACCGCCTGCAGTACACTCTTCAGGAGTCAGAGCTTTAGCACCACTGCCACCTGCGATACGTGCACCGTATGAACTGTACTGTGAGTATTCGCTGTAAGGAACTTTATCGGTATGAAGGCCGAAGTTTTCACGGTCAGTTGCTTTTAACTGCTCGTTAGTTGTAAATTCGATGAAAGTTGAAACGTTACCACGATCAGATGATGAACCTAGAGATAGTGCAACACGGTCACTTCCTCCGCCACCTTCAGATGTATCACCATGGCGATACTTAAGTGCAACACCTTCGAAATCTTTCTTTAGGATGATGTTAATCACACCACCAACGGCATCGGCACCGTAAACAGCCGAACCACCCGATTGGAGGATCTCGATACGCTGAACGGCTTCCATTGGAAGGTTTGCTGTATCGACGAAGTTATCGGTACCGCCAGCTGGTTTAGGATACTGGTTCAAACGCTTGCCATCGATAAGTGTCAATGTACGGTTAGCGCCTGCGCCACGTAGACTGATAGATGATGCTGCAGGTGTGAAACCATGAACAGACTGAGTTGTCATCGCACTTGTAGTAGAGGTTAGACTCTCTAGCGCATCTTGAATATTGGTGAAGCCTTGCTTCGCCATATCATCTGCGCTTAGTACGGTAACAGGCGTCGCTGTTTCCATATCGGTACGCTTAATACGAGAACCTGTAACTTGAATACGTTCTACTGACTCTTCATCACTTGCGGCATATACTGCAGGTGCACTTAATGCGGCAGTAGCTGCCCCAGTAATTAATGCAAAACGAACAGCTTTAGCCAATTTAGAATTCGGCAACATTTTGTTTTCTCCCTGACACTTACATCGGTTTTTAATTATTAGATGTTCAATTGTTTATTTTTATTTAGCAGATACTGTAATAGTTTTTACACATGTTAATAACTATTAGAAAGTATTACTAAGGGAGAGATATAAGCACACAAAACTAACATCTGCAATAAAGGGGATACACTTCAAGTTATCGGGGCGAAAGTCAATCGCGCAACATAAACAGGCTAATTCATTAACAATTAAGCGGTTAACAAAGTGTTAATCAATGGGTTATATCGGAATTTCATTAGGGAAGAGCGATTGACGTGCCAGGTTTATATTATTTACGTTGATATACAAAAGATAACATTGTTATTTTATCGTGTTTTGTTAACAAGTTTGTTAACAACTAAATTTAAAATAAATGCCTCAATGAAACAAATGCGCGTTATATGTGAAATGGATCGTGTTTTGTGTTTAAAAGCATATTTTGTTTGTTGCTTGATATGTAAGCAGTTAAATGGCCATTTACAATTTAGATGGACACTTAATCGACTCAAATGTTATAGGCTTATGTCCTTATTGTGTCACGTTACGTGTGTTAAGCCTTTAGCGTTATAGGTCGATAATGTGACATGTACCGATATATGACATATAAGACTACAGCCGTTGATATAAATAATTCTCCCTTTGCGGCTTGTTCGATTAAATCAGTAAACTGACTCTCTCCGAAGTTCTGAATTAACCAGTGACCCGCTTTAATCAAGGCAGTTGCGCCAATAACCATGGGGAAGGTAAAGGCTGCATATCCTGGTGAGAAAGGGAGTCTCATCAAATGAAAGAAGGCCAGGTAGATAACACTGGTCATCAACACCGCAATACTCAGTAATAGTGCGACAACAACGATTGATGGATTACTGTTAATGGTTAAGTAGCCGGCTAAAGATAAACTGGCAGGCGCCGCCATGATAGCAATCGTCGGTTTGGCAGCGTCGCTGATTGGCGCACAAAATATGAGTCTGTATAACATGACCGGCAACATGATGAGGTAGCAGGCCATACCGAAGTTGAGCGTTGCGTTTGCAATCCATTCATATTGATCTCCTGGAAAACTAACGGCAGCGACTATGATACCGATAGGTGGCACAAACCAGCTTGGTACCATGTGTTCCAGCTTGAAGTCGATAGCCCGGTAGAAGATGAACATTCCTAAAAACAGGATATGGACCATGATAGCGAACAACCACAGATAACGTCCCTGTGCTGGCAAGTATTGTCCTAAAGCATTAGATACAACCATGAGCCCCATGGCAAATGTCGGGATCACACTGCCCACTACGGGATGAGATAGATCTTCTTTTAATATCTTTGGGTGAATAACAAATTTTACGACCAGAGACATGAGTAGTACCGCAGCGACGACGGCGCCTATGATCTGTCCGCGACCATCCATATTGGGTAGCATGCTGTCCCATGCCCAGCCGAGACTGGCGATAGCCAGAGCCAGACCAGCCATAGGTGTTGGTAGGCGAGATACGTGATTTGAGAGTTTGGTTATAGTGGCTTTCATCCCTATTCCCCTTAAAGTGAGTTCATGCACTTATGTTAAGGGGATAAGGCTGTTAAGAAAATTTGAGTCTGTTTAATCTCACCGTAAGATTTATTTAATCAAGCTTGTTAGGCGAACTAAGGCTTTAATTTACAGCGCAGCAGAGTATGGCCCAGACCTATGTCATCGATATCTTCATCTACAAATAGGCCTGCCTGTGAGATAAGGCTTAGCATATCTTTTGAGTGATACATTCGGCTATTTCCATTCGCCATCGCAGTAAAGTAGATGGAAGTTGCATTGACACAAAATGCGCCGGCTTCGAAGGGCTGACGGTCCCAGTAGGTTTCCAGAATGCACAGTTCACTATTGGCAGTCATGCTTTGAGCCGTACGTTTGAGGATGCTCAGGATCTGAGCTTTAGAGAAACAGTCTAAGAACTGGCTCATCCAATAGAGATCGCCGGAATCGCAGAATGCCTGCTCTTCATCGAGCAAGTCACATTGGTATCCCTCGACTCTGTCTCCTACACCTTTCTCCTCAGCATTTTTGAGGGCGACTTTTAGTTGCCCCGGTAGGTCCATAATCGTTACGTAAACATCCGGGTCGTAGCTTGTACAGGCTAAAGCCCACTTACCGGTATTACCGCCTACATCGACAATATGTTTAGGCTGGCTCTTAAAAATCAGCGGTAATAGCTGGCCAAAAGCATGATCTGAGTAGTAGTGATCAAACTCAAACCAACTCTTTTTAACCTGTTCCGGTAGCTCACTTAATGTCGGATAGATGGTTTCCCAATCACCGAATACCTTGAGTCCATTAGGCTTACCTTCCTTCAATGAAGACTCGAGTTCAAATAGCCCTTCATAACAGACATCATGGACGAAGTTTAAGTTGACCTTTGCCATATCATCTTGAAGCAGAAAATGACCAATCTTATCTAATATAAAATGAGTGTCATTTTGCCAGATTAATCTCATGCTCAGCCCCATATCCAATAGCACGCTGCAGGCGTATTCAGATAGCTGACTTCTCTCTACTATATCCTCGAGTGAACAGCCCTCTTCACCGGCCTCATCGATGTGAGCGAGTATTCCAAATTTAAGTAAGCATCGGGCAACTTGAAAGCTGATTGGTGCGAAGGCAATCTTTTGTGCTTCAAACTTCGCATCGAAGGCGGTGACATCTAACGGGGACTGGTAAAAAGACATAATTATTTTTAGCTCATTCTCGGTAGTAAGTAGCGGTTTTCTTGGTTTGAACTAAGCGCTTTCAAAATGAAAGGTTTATTGCTGAGTTGGTATTTATTTGTACTATTTCTCCGACGGTACTGACAGCTCAACAGAGGAAAATTAACTGCAGAGGCTGGTTAAACTCACCATCATCGGGAAGTAGCCATAAGATAGCATGATGAAATAAAATTGTAGCTAGATTTGCAATGAAACCAGGGGGATTTTTCGAACTTGTGAACCCCTTAGGGTATTTCACCGACGGTCTCTTTTTTTAAGGAGCAATGGGCAAGGGGTAAAGGGTAACGTTTTTCGAATATCGGTTATAAAGCAGGAACTTTCATTTCCAAAGATGAAAGTTCCTGTGACCAGTTCTCAATATGAATGCTCTGTTTAGATCATTTTTAGTTTACACCAGCCGTTCATGGCCTTGCTTATAGACGCCTCTGTGTTGATCATCAGCTTCTCCCTGCGTGAGAGAACTATTACAGTAATGATTAATTTTACACCAGCCGTTCATGGCCTTGCTTATACATAGCCCTGAGTTGATCATCGATGGCTCTTAGTACGTCTGAGCGGGTGATAATACCGATGAGTTGATCATTTTCGTCAATCACCGGAAAGATTTTTGGTTTGGCACTGGTCATGAGCTGGGCCAGATCGAAAACCGAGCCTTCCGGGCGTGCGGTAAGTGGTTCGACATGCATGACATCACCCACTGTATAATGGTTTTCATTCAGGTAGGTGGCTTCCAGCATCTTGATCAGGCAATCCTGTTCGGATATAAAACCTATCACATGCTTGTTTTCATCTACAACGGGACCGCCAATTTGACCTGCCTGTAAAAAGAGTTCAACGGCCTGTGCAATCGGCATGTTGGCGGTAAAAATAACAGGACGTTTGCTCATGTAATCTGAAATTTTTATCGATTCCATATCTCACTCCTTGAATGCAACTAACGCATTTGCTCGTCATACCACAGTCATCTTATGCGCTCAGTATCTTAGACAATTGATGCCGCTCATTTAATTTATTAGGCCTTCATTTATAAGATTAGACGGAATTTATTCATTTGTTGGATAAAAAATGAAAACTAATGAAATGAAAAAGAGGGTTTATGGATATAATGGTGTTGCTTAGTGTTACATTTTGTTAGAGATGTTGTGGCTCCTCGGGGGAGAAGCCACAAGTTATCGCAATCAGCGAAAAGGATTACTTATGACTCACCCATTGACCTATGTTGGACGGCAGACGAGCCGAAGTGATGGAGAAGCCAGAAGGCTGGTCATACTCGAAGCAGCCTTGAGGTTGATAGTGAGAGATGGGATCCGCGGCGTTCGGCATCGTGCCGTGGCCAAGGAGGCCGATGTACCACTGGCGTCGACGACTTACTACTTTAAAGATATTAAAGATCTGATCAGTGATTCGTTAACCTATTTTGCTGAAAAAACATTATGGATGAATGAGGAGCTTGAAAGTCGGAGCTTTGAATTACTCAAAGAGCTCGATGGGCTGTCTAAAGAGGAAAAGAACAATGAGTTGCTGGTTGCCAATTTAGCCCAGTTTATCAGTGAGCATATTCGTGAGCAGATCTCTCATCGTGATAATCGAATATTGGAGGCAGCGTTTCACGAGGAAGCGTTGAGAAATATTCAATTAGCCGATGCGATTAAACGCCTGAATGACTCTTTCCTATCGACGATAGAGCGTTTTTTTAAACTGCTGGGATCGACGAACTCAATGGCAGATGCTCATCAGCTATTGGCCTTGATCAAATACCTGGAATATAAATATGTTCTGATAGAGGAGACGGATGAAGATGATACTCAATTAGAGTACATCGTGACCTCTACTGTTTACAATATTATTAATGCTATTGAATAGAGCCACTCTTATCCCAAGAGGATGAAATCATCAGCAAGCCCAAAAAATAAAACCCGAATCTGATTCGGGTTTTTGTTTATAAGTTCACCTGTTTATACCGATTGGTATTAAGAGGTTACTGGATGTTTTCAGCGTCGCTGAATTCACCCTGAAAAAGCACTGAAGAGAGATAACGTTCAGCAGCCGAAGGAAGAATAACAACGATGTTCTTTCCTTCAAACTCAGGTAGCTCAGCAATTCTATTGGCCGCAACAACGGCGGCACCCGATGAGATACCAACCAGAATACCTTCCTCTTTCATGATGCGTTGAGCCATCTCGATAGACTCTTCGTTCGTCACGGCTTCTACGCGGTCAATCATCTCGAGATCCAGGTTACCCGGGATAAATCCTGCACCAATTCCCTGTATCTTGTGAGGACCGGGTTGAAGTGCTTGGCCAGACAGAGTCTGCTGGATAACCGGCGAGTCTGCTGGCTCTACGGCAACCGAAGTGATGGCCTTTCCTTGGGTATTTTTTATGTAACGACTAACGCCTGTGATAGTACCACCGGTACCAACGCCTGCGACAACCACATCAACTTCACCGTCGGTATCGTTCCAAATCTCTGGCCCAGTGGTTTTCTCATGGATCTCTGGGTCAGCCGGATTATCGAACTGCTGTAGAAGC
>PJEL010003303.1_pt1 | contig 13951 bp, 13 predicted proteins | sample 1853271 | NCBI WGS metagenome assembly PJEL01 (sample SAMN08108733, study PRJNA415343) | Invertebrate metagenome, whole genome shotgun sequencing project. | host: Globobulimina | place: Sweden: Gullmar Fjord | collected 2015-08 | reverse complement strand
TTTTCATCCGGTGAAATTGTTTGGGTCCATACAGACCAAAAAACACATAAAACGACCCGTATAACTGAGGAAATTCGGGAACTGGTCAGCACGTTTGATGGCACAGAAGCCTAAGCCTGAAGAGATACGGCCCAAAGCAGGGCCGTATCTTTGTGGTAATTAAGCCGCACTACTTTCAAGAAGTTCAGTGTTGCTGATCTTAATAGAGCGGGGCTTCAAAGCTTCTGGAATTTCCCGCTTGAGGTCTATTACCAGCAATCCTTTATCCAACGATGCACCGACTACCTTAATAGTTTCCGCTAGCTCAAAATTCTGCGTAAAAGCACGCCCTGCAATGCCACGATGTAGATACTCGATCTCTTTGTCATCCTGAGTTGATTTTCCTGATATTTTAAGGGCGTTTTGGGTCGCTGTAATTTCAATATCATCATCAGAAAATCCGGAAACTGCCATAGTAATTTGGTAATTGTCCTGATCTTTTTTGACGATATTATACGGAGGGAATTTATCCGTTGATGAAGTTTGGTCTAGCCCTTGAAACAACTGTTCAATTCGGTCATATCCAACAGAAGAACGCATTAAGGGTGAAAAATCAAAACTACGCATTATGTATATCCTCCAATAGAGCAATATTGTGATGGTTCCCCATAAACGGCGGAACTAAAATATTCAGACCCGTAAACGGCGCCTGATACCTTGCATATGAGGCCATATGATTGGGATTCAAGGTTAAAAATAGAGAATATTAACGTTTTCCCGCTAACACTGATCTGTGCGGCAAACGGAAGGAACCAAATGAGCGTTGAACGAAATGATCATCTTCCGAAAGGAACCGGCACGATCTTTTTTTCTCGTACCTATGATGAGGCATTACGACTTGTTGTGGAGGCGCGGGAATATTTGTTGAGTCCCGGAAAGCTTGCTGTTCGCGAATTGTCCAACGAAGGCAGTTTTTGCTATGCAACAGAATCGTTGCGGCTAACCACACGCCTTACAGAGTGCATGTCCTGGTTGATGTTTCAGCGGGCAGTGCTGGAAGGAGAAATTTCAGCCGAAGAAGGTCAGGAAGATCAATGCCATCTACAGTTCCAAAATACCTGCCTTCCTGAAATAGAAAGGTCTGATCTATCTCTTTTACCACTTGGCTTGCTATCACTCCTGGAAAGAAGCGAGTCGCTATATCTAAGAATTTCACGATTGGATCAACAATCGATAGAGGCCTTTAAAAATTCCAGGCCGTAATAGATATTAAAGCCTCTTTAGGCATCAAAAAAGGCGCTCTAAAGAGCGCCTGTTAAGATCGAGATAGATTAATCTCTTACTTCAGGCCAAAACCAGAGAAGCGTTTGTTAAACTTGGCAACACGTCCATCTTCGCGAAGACGCTGCTGTCCGCCTGTCCATGCTGGATGAGATTTTACATCAATATCAAGTTTGAGAACATCACCCTCTTTTCCGTAAGTAGAGCGTGTTTCGAATGTCGTACCATCCGTCATTTCGACAGTAATAGCGTGGTAGTCTGGGTGCGTATCTGTTTTCATATCGCCTCTACCCTCTCGGGGATGCTGGAATTCACTAAGCGGGCCTTATATTAAAGCTTAAGCCCGATGGCAAGTAAAGATATGCAATTGCCCGAATTTTCTTGCAAAAAACTGCGGGCGGTTTAAATCCAATCATATAAAAAGCAAGCGTGGAAAGTGATAGCGTGGCAGAAAAGAATATTTCGGACGATAACGATCAAAATGATCGTAACCCTTCAAAGCGGGGAGTTACAGGACTTTGGGATCTTTATCGATTCGTTCTTCCCTATCGGTGGAAATTTGTGGGCGCAATGATTGCCCTGATCTTCGCTTCCGTGAGTATGTTGCTTATTGGACAGGCTATTCGCCTTCTATTGGATAACGGATTCTCTGCTGGATCTGAAGATTTGGATCAGTATTTTATCGGATTAATGGGAGTCGTCGCTGCGCTGGCATTTGCATCATTCGCTCGATACTATCTGGTTTCCTGGATAGGAGAGCGGGTAATTTCGGATATTCGCAATGATGTTTTCAGCCATATACTCAAACTCAGTCCTGCGTTTTTCGAGGTCACCAGAACAGGTGAAGTTCTTTCCAGACTAACGACAGACACGACGCTGATCCAAACTGTTATCGGCTCGTCCATTTCAGTGGCCCTTCGAAATCTCCTTTCTTTTATCGGTGGGATCGCCCTTCTGGTTTACACAAGCCCAAAGCTGTCTGGACTGGTTTTACTTGTCGTCCCCTGCATTATCGTTCCCATCATCGTGTTTGGCCGTCAGGTGAGGAAACTCAGTCGTGCCAACCAAGATAGCATCGCGCAGGTCAGCGCAAGAGCAGACGAAACGCTTCGGTCCATTCAAACATCTCAGGCTTACACTCATGAAGATCATGACAGGATAGGTTTTGGGATCGAGGTAGAAGAGAGTTTTCGAATTGCAATTAAACGAATTAGAGCGCGGGCTTGGCTGACAGCACTCGTGATCCTCCTAATATTCGGCGCGATTGATCTCGTTTTATGGATTGGCGCAAATGATGTAGTGAATGATCTTATGTCTCCGGGAACACTCGCCTCTTTTGTTTTCTATGCAATTGTTGTCGCGGGCTCGTTAGGATCACTCAGCGAGGTTTGGGGAGAGTTGCAGCGTGCGGCAGGAGCCTCAGAACGACTTCTCGAACTTTTGAAAGAGGAGCCAGATATTGCATGCCCGGTAAATCCCATTTCTCTGTCCGATAAACTGACAACGGGCCTGGAATTTTCCAATGTGAATTTTCACTATCCTTCGCGCCGTGATATGGCCGCATTGAATAATTTTTCGCTTAAAGTCTCTCCCGGTGAAACCATTGCGATTGTTGGTCCAAGTGGTGCCGGGAAAACAACAGTTTTTCAAATGCTTCTGCGGTTTTATGATCCTCAGACCGGGCAGATTTCCATTAATGGGACCAATATAAGCAAGACCGATCCACACAATGTCCGCTCTCTTATTGGTTTGGTTCCCCAGGACCCAGTTATTTTTGCGGATACCGCGATGAATAATATTCGTTATGGACGACCAGATGCGAGCGATGAAGACGTTATCAACGCAGCAAAAGCGGCCGCTGCATTTGAATTCATCGAAGAAATGCCCAACGGATTTCAATCTGAATTTGGTGAACGAGGAATGAAATTATCGGGCGGGCAGAAACAACGTATCGCTATCGCCAGAGCAATTTTGAGAGACCCGGAAATTTTGCTTTTGGACGAAGCTACGTCAGCTCTGGATGCAGAAAGTGAACGTCTGGTTCAGTCGGCTCTTGAAAACCTTATGGCCGCAAGAACAACTCTTGTAATCGCCCATCGTCTTGCGACAGTACTGAACGCAGATAGAATCGTTGTCCTGGAAAAGGGGCGGGTTTTGACGCAAGGTTCTCACGAAGAACTTATGAAAGAGGATGGCCTCTATGCAAAGCTTGCGAAATTGCAATTTGATGTTGGCCGAGAAGCACTGAACGCATAGAAAGATCTCTATTCCGATTGTGATAGGGTGGGAGAGAAGAAGTCTGCTATAAAGCGATTGGATCTTTTTGTGGGGAGAAAGATTATCGTTCAGCGGTTGTTTTTTATTTTTGTCACTTTGATGGTCTTTGCCATCAGTGCATCGGTTTATATACTCATTCAGACCGGCCAATTCAGGACAATTACACCTAATTTTAATGGGCTTTGCGCGGCAGTTTCGGGAATTGTTGGCGCTGAAGATATCTTGATCCATCCATCTGGCGATTTTGCGTTTATTACCTCTGATTATCGGCGGGCGGCGAATTCTGGAAGTTCAGTTCCGGGGGCTATCTATCTCTATGATCTCAGGAATTCAGAAGTTAATCCTGTTAATTTGACGCCAAATGCGACAGAGCAATTCCACCCACTCGGTTTGTCATACTACACAGATAGTGACGGCCGGGAGACACTTATGGTGATCAACAGGCGCTCACGGACACCCACTAAAAACCTTTCCAACCAAATCATTTTGTACGATTGGATTAATGGAAAGCTTACAAGTCGGCGCATTTTGGAGTCAGAGCACCTAATCGGGCCAAATGATATCGTCGCGGTTGGTCATAACCAGTTTTATGTTACGAATGACCATGGGTATGTAGAAGGCTTTATGGGGGCCATTGAAGCGTATCTTCCATTGCCAGTGGGCAATGTGAACTATTTCAACGGAGAGGGCTTCACCGCTGTTGCTGAGGGGCTTTTGTTTGCCAATGGGATTAACCAGTCAATAGATGGGACAAAAGTCTATGTCACCGAGACCGTTGGCCAATCACTCAAAATCTATCGGCGAGATAAAGAAAACGGTGCCCTACAATTGGAACGTGATGTAAATTTGGGGACGGGGCCAGACAATATTACTCTTGATGAGAAGGGTGACCTGTGGATTGCCGCTCATCCCCAACTTTTAAGTTTCGTTGGATATATCGGAGATAAAACCAAATACACCCCCAGCCAGATTATACGGCTCTCTCCAGGCATTGGAGGGCAATTGATACAAGAAGACGTCATGGTCGATTTCGGTGACCTCATTTCAGGCGCATCTGTTGCTGCAGCCACAGGAAATCGTTTTCTTGTTGGCGGACCTTATGAAGAAAAATTTTTAGACTGCAGTCTTTGAATTATCGTTTTGTCAGTTTCAGCTCGATGCGCCGGTTTCTCAGGAAAGCAATCTCATCGTCTCTAGGATCCAATGGTTGAAATTCACCAAATCCTGTCGGCGCGAGACGTTCCGGTGGGACACCTCTTGCAATCAAAAACTTTGTTACCGAAAGAGCCCGTGCCGTGGACAGCTCCCAGTTTGATGGGAAACGGGCTGTATTGATCGGTTGTTTGTCCGTGTGACCATCTACTCTGAGCACCCAGTCAATATCATCAGGAATAGACGTCGCGATCTCTAGAAGTGTTTTGGCAAATGTCGCCATGCTATCGCGTCCCTGAACCCCAAGCTCTGCTTCACCAAGGCCGAATAACACTTCAGACTGGAAGACAAACCGATCACCGACAACACTGATCCCAGGACGGTTTTTAAGAACTTTTCTAAGCTGTCCAAAAAAGTTAGATCGATACAACTGTAGTTCTTGAACTTTCTGTGCGAGAGCCAAGTTCAGTCGTTTACCCAGGTCGGCGATTTGGGCTTTTTGTTCCTTGTCTTTTTCTTCAGAAACTTCAAGTGCTGTCTCTATGCGGGCCAATTGTTCTCGAAGGGCATTAATCTGTGCGTTGAGAATTTGAACTTGCGCTTGCGCCTCGCTTGAAATTTTTTCTTCGTCGGTCAAGGCATCCTGAGTTTGCAGATAGAGGGCCTGCAACTCTGAAAGTCTAATTTCGCGATCTTCAATATCTTTTTGTGCAAGTACAGTACGTTCTGTTTCATCAGCAAGTTTTGCTTCAAGCTCTTTGCTCTGATCTCTGATCTCACCGATTTCCATATCTTTTTGTTCAAGCTTTTTGGCAAGTGCGCCAACATTCTCTTCAAGTTCCTTGCGCATTTTTTGAAGGGCTTCTATATCCCGTTTCAAAAGTTCCATTTCTTTCAAGCTTGCCGCTACCGCATCTTGTTCGAGAATAATATCTTCTTCGGCTTTTTTGAGTGCGTCCTCTGTCGCCGCAGTTTTTTCGGTTTGTTGTCTTAACAAAAGGGTCAATTTATCGCGTTCACCCTCTGCTTCCAGTGCCCGAGATGTCAATGTATCAAGTCTGATAATTGCGCTATCTCGCTCCTGATTTGACTTTGAAAGGCTGATGGTCAGGCCCGCTATATCCTGTTGTAGTTCGGTATTCGATTGTCGTTCCAACGCCAGAAGGTCAGCAAGCTCATTCACTTGCTGATTCAATTTTTCAAGCGCAGCGTCGCGCCCCGACAAGGCTTGAGACAGAAAGAATTGAGCCAGCACAAATACGACGAGCAGAAAAATAATGACAAGCAATAATGTTGTCAGGGCATCAACAAAACCCGGCCAAATTTCATAATTGGCGCGTTGCCCATTACGTTTGCGTGCCATTCTTTTCCCCCGTACGCGACTTAATTACGACGATCTTCTTCGGCGATTGCCGCGATCGTTCTCGTCAAGAGCTTGATGTCACTGCGGATTTCCTGTGTTATCTGGTTCCGTCCTTCTGCAATGTCTTCCAGCATTCGGGCCATATAAACATCCAGATTCCGGAGGTGATTGCGACTTGCCTGATCTAGCCCACCTTGCTCCTGAACTTGAGCCATTCTTTGAAGGACAGGTTTCAATTCCAACTGACCTTCAACGAGTTTAACCATAAGATCCTGTTCAGCTCGCATTTGATCTGTAAGAGCCGCCAGTTTTTCACTCACTGAGTTCATAGCGCTTTCACCAGAATGCCTCCGGTCTTCACCGCGAGCCAGAGTGCGTTGTAAACTATCGAGACTTTCAGCCGTTTGCTCCAGCAGTGCGCTCACATAAGCGGGAACACTTTGATCACCATCGGAAAGTGATGCTGGGCCGGCAGATGAGAAACGGGTGACCGAGGTAAGCCATTCTTCTAGGTCAGTATAGAAACGGTTCTGAGCCTGTCCTGCCTGCATATCGAGAAAACCGAGTACAAGTGATCCAGACAATCCAAAGAGAGAGGATGAAAAGGCAACAGCCATTCCCGCTAGTGGTTTTTCAAGTCCCTCTTTCATTTCGTCAAATACTTTTGAGAAATCGCCACCGCCAACATTTAACGTGGAAATAGCACCGCCAATAGAGTCTACCGTCTCCAACAATCCCCAGAAAGTGCCAAGGAGACCGAGAAAAATGAGAACATTAATCAGGTATCGAGAAATGTCTCGCCCCTCATCGAGGCGCACACTAACGCTGTCCAGAAGCGTATTCATCGTTATGGCCGTAAGACGCAGGGGGCCATTACTTTCGCGAATTATTGTCGCAAGCGGCGAAAGGAGGACCGGAGACGATTGCAAGGATATTCCTGATTCCATCTTTCGTATATTTTCGGACCAATTGACCTCTTTATTCAGCATAAGGACTTGTCTGAAAATAAAGACTATTCCGAAAAGAAGGACTGCTATGATCAGGCCGTTCAAATATACGTTTGCCTCAAATGCTGTGCGCGCAGGCCCAAACAAAAGAGTTGATATTCCAATGACGATTGCAAGGAAGATCAACATTCGGACAAGATGACGTCGTGGCTTGTTGATTTTTGGCGCTGTTGTAGCGTCGGCTGGATTTATGCCCGGAAGTGTTGTCATATTCACCGCGTAATCAGTTTCAGGTCGACCCGGTCAGCAGGAGAACCATCTTCTGGTTTTCCCAGTGCCCGTACTTCAATTTTGTTGTTAGGGACGCCTAACTCCATCAGTTTCGAACGCACAACAAGCGCCCTTCCCAACGATAACCTACGTGCTGCGCTGTTGCTGTTTGCATCGGCATAGGCCACCAGTTGAACACGATCATTCCCAGATTTGAGGACGCCGACAAGATTTTTCAATCTGCTAATAGCTGCATTTGGAAGTTTGGTCTGCTCAGGTTCAAAAAAGATTTGGTTTTTATCGTCAGTGTCGTCTTTTATCGGTTCCGAATTTTTTGCAACTGGCTCGATAACGGACTTTGGCGCAATTGATGCAACTTGCATTTCCTTTTCAGGCGATTTCGTTGTTGCAGTTTCCTGAGGAGGTTCAACGTCAGGTGTAATCGATTTTGCAACAGCTTTTGGAGCGTTGTTTACTTCGGGAGTTGGCTTCTCTGCCGTTTTAATTTCAGGCACAGATTTCTCTGGTGCCACTTTCTTCGTTTCAGCAGGCTTCGTTGTCACAATGATTTCTTTTTTCGGCTCCGGTTTGATCGGGGCAGGGACCGCTTTTTTTGCAACTACTTTTGGTTTGCTGACTACCTTCGGTTCCGTAGCTATCTTCGGGGCAGTCGGTATTTTTGCTTCAACCTTCATGGCTTCTTTTACGGGTGTTTGCTTTTTAATCGTTTCTACCTTCGCCACCTTCTGCTTTTGTTCGGTGGTTGGTTTCGATTTTGCAGCAGTTTGTTTTTTTATGGCAGGCTTAGACGCCATAATTGTTTTTGTTTTTTTCTTCGGTCGGCTTCCCGGTGCCACCAAATTAATGACTTCATTGCCATACACAATTTGGTTGCTTTTTGAGTAATCCTGAGATCCGGTCTGTCTTCCAAATTGTCTTGCCACGGTTGGATTATATACTGCTGAAGGCGCTCTAATAATGGGGGATGCAGATCCCAAGGCTCTCATATTCACTTCGACAGGGGACGATCCAGATCCTCCAATCACCACAGTTTGCGCGAATGCAGGGCAGGCAACAAGCAGGCCTGCACTGACCAAAGTCGTGAATAAAACGCTGTCTCTGCGCCAGTTTTTGGAAACTGACAATTTACTATGAGCCATCTCAGGCACCTCCACCGATACTAACCAACTGCATGTCGTGAAGGTTAATTGAAAATCACTTTTCAACGGCTTCACCTTCAGTTCCCTATAATTGCCAAAATATTACGGCAGATACAGGGCAGACGTCATTGGCCCAAGAAACAATAACTTAGGCGTAAGAAGGTCACAACTTTTAAGTTCAGAAGATGGTGCGTGAATTTAGCGCTTACGACGTGCTTTACGTAAAATATCCATCATGGACTGATTTACACCGCTGTTTGTCGCAAGAATATCGCCCTTTTCGAGCATTCTCTCTCCGCCATCAATTTGGCTGACAAGGCCGCCGGCCTCCCGGACGATAATAATACCTGCCGCGAGATCCCACTCAGATAGTCCCCGTTCCCAATATCCATCATAGCGGCCTGCAGCAACGTAAGCCAAATCCAAAGAGGCGGCACCGAAACGGCGAATGCCTGCTGAAACCGCCATTACTTCGTTTGCTTCATGTAAAAATTCTTCATGACCTGGTTTGCCCAAAAAAGGAATTCCCGTGGCAAGAACAGCATCAGCGAGCCGGGTCCGGGCGGAAACACGTAGACGATGATCATTTACAAAAGCACCATCCCCTTTGGATGCCCAGAAAAGCTCGTCTTTTACAGGATCAAGAATGATGCCTGCAATGAGGTTCTTTCCTTCCATCAAACCAATTGAAATCGCAAAATGGGGGAGGCCATGCAGGAAGTTTGTCGTGCCATCCAATGGATCGACAATCCAGTAATGAGTGCCGTCTTTCGCCGGAACATTCCCGCCTTCTTCCAGTTTGAAGCCGTAATCGGGGCGCGCTTTTTCAAGCTCTTCGCGAATGGTTTTTTCTGCGGCAATATCTGCGTTGCTCACAAAATCAGCAGGGCCTTTTCTGGAAACCTGAAGATTTTCAACTTCGTTAAAATCTCTGAGAAGTTTTCTGGAAGCCTTTCGCGCAGCGGCTTCCATGACATTAATAAGGGCAGATTTGCGGGCCATTCTGATTACCTGATTACATATGTTGGTCGAATATTGAGGGAAAAGAAGCGGTTAGTCTGCTCGCTTCGAATATTCGGAGGTTTCTGTATTAACAACGATTTTCTCTCCGGTGCTGCAAAAAGGCGGCACCATTATTCGCATTCCATTTTCAAGAATTGCCGGCTTGTAAGATGATGCGGCGGTTTGCCCTTTAACAGTAGGTTCGGTTTCGGAGATTTCGAGCGTGATATTTTCTGGCAAGATTACATTTAGTGCATCGTCATCATGGAACTCGATTTCTACTTGCATGCCGTCTTGTAGATATTGTGCTTTATCGCCAACCAGGTCTTTTGAAAGAGATACCTGTTCATAAGTTGCTGTGTCCATGAAGGTCAGGAGTTCACCATCTTCAAATAGGAACTGATGGTTTTTTTGTTCCAGGCGAACTTTTTCAACAGTTTCAGAGGAACGGAAACGTTCATTCAGCTTTGTGCCGTCTCGCAGATTTTTAAGTTCAACCTGTAAATACGCACCGCCTTTTCCAGGCTGTGTATGCTGAATTTTCACGGCGACCCAAAGGCCACCTTTATGTTCGATCACATTACCGGGCCGAACTGCATTGCCATTAATCTTCATGACTGACTATTGTCCATTTGATTAGTAAAATATGTTGGCGCGGAACCTATCAGGTTGCCGCCGCCGTATCAATAACCCTGTTAAAGTCGGTTACTGCCTGCGCCGGGCCATTGGCATAGTTCCAAATACCACCGGATACTGCAAGAAAGTCTGCCCCGCTTTTAATCAGTGGGGCGGCATTGTCAACCGTTATCCCACCGATAGCGACACTGGGTGTTTCTACGAGTGCACTCCACCATTCCAGAATGTCTGGATTGGCTCTCGTTTTCGCTTCTTTCGTCGTCGTTGGATAAAAGGCACCAAAGGCAACGTAACTCGCCCCGCGATCCGCCGCTTCCATCGCCAAATGGCGAGAATCATGGCAGGTAACCCCAACAATGGCGTCGTCGCCGACAATCTCCCGGGCTTCTTTATACGGTGTGTCTTCCTGTCCAACATGAACGCCGTCTGCATTCAGTTCTTTTGCAAGATTTGGATCATCATTGATCAAAAAGGCAACGTCGTTTGCTTTTGCAATTGGCATCAGGCGGTTTGTCGCTTGCGCGATCACTTCTGTTGGCTGGTTTTTTAATCGCAGCTGGAAACAGGCAATATCGCCACCGGAAAGGGCTTGTTCAAAAGCCGTCTCAAATAAGTTTAGATCAATTTCTGGAGGCGATATCAGATAAAGTCGAGGGCGATAATCGTCGATTGTTCTTCTCCGGCAATGAGGAAATACAAAAGAAATCAGGCCTGTACCGTAGCACAGGCCTGAAAATTGTTCAGCTAAGAAAATTAAATGTCTATCCAGCAGCTTCCATATCTGATGAATATTTTCCGTTTCGTGCGGCGCTTGTCAATTTTGCGCGCGTCAACAATGCGCTTTGAGCCGCAGCGACATTTTCAGGGCGGCCACCCCAGGTTTTAAGCGCTGTTGCCTGAAGGGCTCGTCCAAAGGAATAACTGATTTCCCAGGGTTGATTGTCCAGTTGGTTCATTGTGTTTAGATTTTCTGTAGCTTGCGCTTCAGATTGTCCGCCGGAGAGGAAAACCACACCGGGAACTGCAACTGGGACAGTTTGTTCAAAACAATAGACAGTCTTCGCGGCAATTTCATCAGTACCCGCCTGTTCCGGGCAGTCTGATCCTGAAATAACCATATTTGGCTTCAGCAGCATCTGCTCAAGAACAACTCGTTGTTTGTAAAGTTCATCGAAGACGGATTTTAACGTTGTTTCTGTCACCGCGTAACATTCGTCAATTGAATGACTGCCATCCATCAAAATTTCTGGTTCAACAATTGGTACGATATTCGCTTCCTGACAAAGAGCTGCATATCGAGCGAGGGCATGGGCATTCGTATCGATGCAATATTGGCTTGGCGCCGCATCCCCGATTGTAATAACGGAGCGCCATTTGGCAAACCGGGCACCCAATTCATAATATTCAGCCAGGCGATCTCTTAACCCATCGAGGCCTTCTGTCACCAATTCCCCTTCGGAGAAAGCGAGGGGTTTGGCGCCCATATCAACTTTAATTCCCGGGATAATACCTTGATCTTTCAGGACATCTGCAAGGCGGCGCCCATCTTTTGCAGATTGGCGAAGTGTTTCATCATAAAGAATAACACCGCTGATATAGTCTGATAAGCCATCGGCCGTGAAAAGCATTTCCCGGTAGTCACGCCGTGTCTCTTCAGTGCAGTCAACGTTGATACTTTCCAGACGTTTTTTTATCGTGCCTGTACTTTCATCTGCAGCAAGGATTCCTTTGCTGGGGGCTACCAGTAGGAGGGCTACTTCTTCCATATCATGTTCGCTCATCTGCTTAACCTCACATAGTTGCCTGTTTAGGAATTAAGAGCTTTTACACCGGGAAGTTCTTTGCCTTCCATCCATTCAAGGAAAGCGCCGCCCGCTGTCGAAATATAGGTAAAGCTTTCGGTAACACCTGCCATCGTAAGGGCAGAAACTGTATCGCCACCGCCCGCTACAGTGATCAAGCTTCCTGATTTTGTTAGGTCTTCAGCTTTTTTTGCGAGACTGAAAGTTCCATCGCCAAATGGACTTATTTCAAATGCTCCAAGGGGGCCATTCCAGATAAGGGTCTTACAGCCTGCGAGTTTTTCTTTCAGCTGATTTACCGTCTGCGGTCCCGCATCAAGGATCATTTCGTCAGGCGCGACATCTGATATATCCGCTATACGATTTGCAGCATCTGCCTTGAATTCTTTTGCCAAAACGGCATCTGCCGGCAATATAACTTCGCAGCCTACTGTCTTGGCTTTTTCGAGAATACCAGCGGCTGTCTTTGCCAGGTCATGTTCGCATAATGACGCACCAACATTGACGCCCTGTGCATTGAGGAAGGTGTTGGCCATACCGCCGCCAATAACCAGACAGTCAACCTTTTCAACAAGATTGAAAAGCAGATCGAGTTTGCTTGAAATCTTGGCACCGCCGACAATAGCCATAACAGGCCTCGTCGGAACTTCCAATGCTGCGCTGAGAGCGGAGAGTTCAGCTTGCATATTGCGTCCTGCATAGGCCGGAAGCTCTCTTGCTATAGCCTCAGTAGACGCATGCGCACGATGAGAGCACGAAAAAGCATCATTCACATAGAAATCACCAAGAGCCGCCAGGCTTTTCGCGAACTCAGCGTCATTTTTCTCTTCTTCTGCGTGGAAGCGTACATTTTCGAGAAGAAGGACCTGACCGTTTTCTGTGTTTGCGATTGCATTCTTGGCGACGTCACCAACACAATTACTGGCAAAACCAACATCAATACCAAGATGGCTAGAGACGGCTTGTGCAATTGGCTGAAGAGACATTTCCTCAACAATCTGGCCTTTTGGTCGGCCAAAATGACTGAGAAGCACAACTGTTGCACCCTTCTCAGTCAATTCTTTGATTGTCGGAGCAACCCTGTCAATCCGGGTGTAGTCTGATACTGTTCCATTTTGCAGGGGAACATTGAGATCTACCCGGACCAGGGCGATTTTGCCATTTGCTTCAATGGCGTCGAGTGTCCGATAAGCGGGCATTCGATGATACTCCGTTCGTTATGTATTAACCCAGATTTGCCATCACAAGAGCCGTATCGCTCATCCGGTTAGAGAAACCCCATTCATTGTCGTACCAGCTCAGGACGCGAACAAATGTGCCTTCAACGACCTGAGTTTGAGTAAGGTCGAATGTAGAACTCGCTGGGCTGTGATTAAAGTCGATGGAAACCAGTGGTTCATCATTCACTGCCAGAACACCTTTAAGGCGGCCATTAGCAGCTTCTTTTATCGCTTCGTTGACTTCTTCCACTGATGTGGAACGACCAGCCACAAAAGTCAGGTCGATCATGGAAACATTCGGTGTTGGAACACGAATGGATGTACCGTCAAGCTTGCCTGCAAGTTCAGGAAGAACCAACCCAACAGCTTTTGCAGCCCCTGTTGATGTTGGAATCATTGACATGCCAGCCGCGCGCGCCCGATGTAAATCACCATGCAAGGTATCAAGAACAGGTTGGTCACCCGTAAAAGAATGAACAGTTGTCATGAAGCCATGCTGCAAGCCCACAGTATCATTGAGAACCTGTGCAACGGGAGCGAGACAGTTTGTTGTGCAGGATGCGTTTGAGACAATTTTGTGATCCGCCGTCAATTTGTCATGGTTCACACCATAAACAACAGTGAGATCAACATCTGTACCGGGTGCCGAAATCAGAACTTTCTTGGCTCCGGCTTCCAAGTGGGCTTTGGCTTTGTCTACATGTGTAAATATGCCAGTACATTCAAAAGCAATGTCTACATTCAATTCACCCCAAGGAAGGTCGGCAGGATTACGTTCTGCCGAAACTTTGATCGGACCACGACCAAGGTCGATGCTGTTTTCCGTGACAATTACATCTCCTGGAAATCGGCCATGGACACT
>PJEL010003302.1_pt1 | contig 13960 bp, 18 predicted proteins | sample 1853271 | NCBI WGS metagenome assembly PJEL01 (sample SAMN08108733, study PRJNA415343) | Invertebrate metagenome, whole genome shotgun sequencing project. | host: Globobulimina | place: Sweden: Gullmar Fjord | collected 2015-08 | reverse complement strand
CGATGCCCGCGAGCTATGCCTTGCATTTGCTTCCATGGAAGAAGCGCTTAGTGAGATTGATCGGGCACGAGCTATCTTCGTACATGGGAGTCAGTTTGCTGATCCAAGGCGTCATGAAGGCTACTGGGCACAATGGCACGCATTTGAAGAAGCACATGGGAATGAAAACACCTTCCGTGAGATGCTTCGGATCAAACGCAGTGTAGAAATGTCATTTAGTACAGTAAACTACTCTGCAGCGGAGATATTGGCAGTGGGTGAAAAACCTATAATGTCTGATGCAGAGGTAGCCAGGTTAGAGGTCGCACGAGTAAGTGCGTCTAAAGAGGGGGGTGTTCTTGGGACAAAGCGAAGTGCTGAGGAGGGAGGTGCCATTGAGACGGAAATGGAAGCACTGGAGCGCCAGGCAGAGCGTATTAGACAAGCAGCTGCGGCAACCCAGGATGATGCTATAGCTACGGCAGCTAGAGCTGAATCTAATCCTGAGGAGATTGATTTGGATGATGCATTGGAGAATGAAGAAGGAAATGAAGAGGATGATGTAGATATTTCGCAGAAAGTGGTACCATCTGCAGTTTATGGTGGACTTGCATCAGTGAAGGCTTCATGACCTCGTAGTAAGGATTGGCTGATATGTTCCTTGTTTTACCAAACGGGGCCCCTGTCTCCGTTTTTTAAACTCAGTTAGACAAAAACATTTTAACAACCATATATAAAGTCTTTGTTGTACTAGTGCAGCAGAATGCCTAACATAACACAACTTGATACATGTAGTAAATACCCTTAGTTTCTACTATAACCCAGGATGAGGTGTAGGCAACACAGGTTCTTGCTAACTACCTTCACCATGCCTTGGGGCTGTTGTGGTTGTGGTATTACGAAACTCAAGTTTTAAAGTAATATTAGAAATAGTATCGACTTTCAACTACTGCATCTCAACCAATATTTCTGTTTGATTAACATGAAATACTCCAAGCCAGAATTCCTTAGAACATGCACATGTAAAAGTTAACAACAGAGCTAATAGCTGAGCCAATGAACAGGCCCGGCTGGCTGTGGAATCAGTAAGAATTGGACTGAACGTTGATCTTGAATTATTTTTGAAGTGCAAAAAGAAATGGTTCGCTGTTTTGTATGGCAGGATAGCTTCATTCTGTTAAACGAATGCTTTGTTGGCCTTACTCTGTAATACATGATAGTTTGCTTCTGCATTTCCTTTTCAGTTGCCGGATACCTAAATGAAATAGCTTGGTATTGTACCCACGTAGATCATAACTGGTAGATATCCAACCTCATCTCTGCAGCATAAGGGTAACAGCTTTCTCCCATATTCATGTTTCCACTGATGGGAGTTTATACGAGGTTCATAAAGGTACAACGATATTTGTAAGGCCCAATGAAAATAATGTATTACACTATGGTGTTGCGGAGGGAAAAGGGTTGAAGCAAGTAGCACTTTAAGCCTTATTCAATCGGGCTTGAAAAGAGAGACACACCATCAATAGTGTTACGTACGAGTAAGCACCTTTAATTCCTCAACTAGGAATACAAACCAATCTCAAGTTGCATCGTAGACATGCAATAACGTGAAAAATGTGTGCTGTTGCAACTTAAAGAAACCTCAACATACACATAATGAAGCTAACATTGACTGGTACGCTGAAGTACGCACCTCAGTCACAATATTCAGCGCCACACGGTATGCAGTCATTATATTTACGCGAATATTCCACCGTACCTCTCGGCAAGTTGGTTGCACACACGTTATTCATTGCTTAAAATGCAACTCTTTGAGAGCCACACATATTTATTACTCAAGGTGCTATTCTTTGCAGTTTCAGACAAGAAAATGGCTAGAAAACTAGAAGCCCTAACCCTAACCCTAACTCTAACTCCAACGCCAACGCCAAGAATGAAAACATAGCTGAAATGACATACACACCGTGGGTGTAAACCTAATAATGTAGCACGTTACGGCGCTTGGACTGTCGTATTGAACCCCCCCCCCCCTGTTGAGTGATTGACTGAATGGATTGAGCTCTCGGGAGGGGGACACTGAGGGTGTTTTCCGGTGCACTAAATATCACCAAATATCACCAAATATACATATACACCGATTCTCTCTACCTCGATCTAGCCAACTTATCAATAGCTAAAAAAAAATGATAACCCTAACCCACAACAAAAAATAGTGAAGCCCCAACAACGATGCAGCAGAATATATACTGTTCAATCACAACAAGTATGCATAGCTCATTAAGCGCATAACCTCAGCAATCGCCTGTAACGCCCAAGTACAGCAAACGAGCTAAAAATTAAGGCATCTAACATGCCCTAATCCTAACCTTAAACCTAACACTAACCCTAAACCTTAACCCTAAACCAAACCCTTACCCTTACCCTTACCCTAAACCTAAGCCTAAGCCTAAGCCTAAGCCTAAGCCTAAGCCTAAGCCTAACCCTATAACCCCATCCCTAATCCTAGCTCCAACTCCATCCCAAGCCTGACCCAAGTTCGCCATGCAGCCAGTAAATGTTGAGATGGGGATCACTCCCAGGAGAAGAGAAAGGAAAAAACGAAAGCGCTCTAGCAGTTGTGACGGTTCCATGAAGCCTTTGGAGGAGGGGTGGCTGCGTTTTCGAGTCACTCTTCCTCCTAGTGATATGGCAAATATTTTTTACTCTATCAAATGTAATGTGAACCAGTTATTGATGAGACACGATGCCAGCCTGGGTGGGGTGTTGCTGTCGATTTCCGACCTGGCCTTCAGTGGCCAGACGAACGAAATGGCGTATGGAGCTATAGTTGATGATTCACCTCTCATTCATTTCAATCTCACAGCTCAGGGAATAATGTTTCGTCCTCGTGTCGGTTTAGAGGTCACTGGCCATGTGACAAAGGTATTTCATGTTTCCACTATTGTTGCTGATGCTGCGGTGGATGCTTTGTTTTTGTGACATTTGAGTTGGAATGGTAATAACTAAAAAGCTAAATTTCCACTTGAGGCTATGGGTTGAAATGTGCTGTAACTTTAACAAGCGTACTAGTAACTCAAGGCGAGCAACGGGTGGTAGAGAACTCTACTCTTTAGTATGACAGTTTCCTGCCTCTCTCACCCCCCTATGCCTCTTCAGGTGGCAAGTTCTCATGTTGGAATGCTGGTATTTGGTATCTTCAATTCATCAGTTTACAACAGTGAGCTTGAAGAGGCGGGTTTCAGTTTCGACGAAGCTTCAAAGAATTGGGTGAAAACGACGACTAAGAGCCAACGTAGTGCAGCAGTAGTGAAGATTGGGTCATATCTGCGTTTCCGTATCAGACGATTGCACCACGTTCAAGGACTCATATCTATAGAAGGAGACAATCCACAAATTGGATTAAATAACGCTGAAATCAATGCAATGCAGGACGGAGAAGAAGGCTGTGTGGTCCCTAAATCAAGGAAGAAGAAGCTGAGACTCATGTGATCATGAAATGTTACTCTTGCAAGTATGCCCATGGAAAAAAATAGAATCTGAGGTCCATTTCTTCATATATATGATGCTATAAAGGTTATCGTTGTTGCAAATACGAAACACTTTCATTATATACACCAAAAACTTAACTCACTTACGCAACCAAGAGAGATGTTAGTATACACATGAGTGTTTTATGCTCAGCAACAGTGGGACCACCTAATTGAGCAATCCCGGGTGCTGCTTGTGCTAGTCTTTCCTTAAGTTGATGTATTATCTGTTTAGAATGATGTTGGATAAGTGGATCATTTGGGTTGACGCAGATAGCACAGTGATGTAGCCAAGCCAGCTTGACTGGTACATCTGTGGTAAGATCGATCCCTAGGTGTTGCAAAAGGCAGAGCAATACAGACTGTGACAGGTTCACCGCTGCAGCAGTGGGATCTATCCGATGACAGATCCAAACCACTGCACTCAAATCCTGTGCTGTAAATGCTCTATCAAAAGCATATTCAAATTTCCCTTCCATAAGCAGCGGATGCAAATCCCTCTCTGGATTAATCTGAATAAAGCATACTGAATTGTCAAGGGGCATCTCCACCAATTGACAAATGATGCTGGGTGGGAGGATAGCAAAACAGCTTACCTGTGACAATGTTTGTGTAGGAGGATCACCTGGTGTTGTTATCATGTCTTCTGCATTCTTCTGTGCCCAGTTTAAAGTTTCCACTTTCTGCGACAGCTTATCTACGCTAGCACTCAGCGAGGAAAGCTGCTGAGTGAGTATATTTATATCTTGTCGAATTCCTATAAGATTTTCAAATGCTTTAGAAGCAGATTCATTAACCAAAGGTGAGGCCGCAAATCCTGCTTGAAGTGTCACGTTGACCTACACATCGGGGACGAAAGTTCAACAATTCGGCGAAATAGCATGCATAAATACACCACCCTTTTCTAAACGTAGTAGAACTTTTTTGGAAAACTGAAAACACACTTCAAACAATAAAACTTGCCTGCTCAAACATACGAGACACAGCATCCTGAATGGAAGGGACAACATCCGTTCTGAAGGCACTCGAAACACTCTGTTTGAGTGTTTTTTCAAGGGCTGTACCAATCACCTGATTAACCTGCCGAACACAGGATGGCATAACTGCAGTAGTGGCTGCTGATGCTCCCCTATAAGCGCCTTCTTCTGCTAATTTACTTACTTTGGCAATAATTTCAGGCTGGATTTCCTTAACAGCAGATATACTGGCTGACTCTACAGCATCACTTACGCCCTGCTTCTTCGCACTTTCCACAGTAGACTTGACTGATTCCACATCATTTCTTGCCAATGATTCCTGTACAGTATAGTTAAAACCCATGTCAGCTCACAGCGAGACTTCAATTAATGATACCATCAAGACCTATATACAGTCAACTAAATACAAACAATGAATCGGATAATGTATAAATCTAAACAATCTGACCAATGTTTCAGAGCGTTAGAGAGATCCTGACCTTGATTGTCTGGGCTGTTACATGTTTAACGACAGGCAAAATACTATTGGTGAGAGCATCCTGAAACTCCTTGGATGATACATTGATAGACTGGGCTGGTAAATGATTCATAATAACCGGCAAGATACTATCAGTGATAGAATCCTGTAGCTCCTCCTTGGATAGAACGTTTTGTGGAGTTGATGACGGATTTGTAATTGTAGCTCCGGTGTAAACCCCAGCCTTCACAGGGGAAGTTTCTTGTGGACTGTTGTATGGTTGAGCACTACTTGCACAAGAAGCCTTCACAGCTGCTGCAATACCAGGTGAAGTACTTGCATTTTCATGTACTGCATGTACACTAGCACTTGGACTCGACTGCAGTCCTTTGCGGGGCTGCATAGGACGTATTGCTTTTTTGGTGGGATCTTCAGAAGATAAATGTACTGACGCAGAACGGGGACTACCTTTCTCTACCACCTCCTCCTTCTCTGTTTGCAAGTTACCACCCAAGATACTATGAAGTGAGCGTCTCTTAGCAGATGTACCCTTCACTCCAGGTGGTATAGTCGAACTCTGGTATCCACTCTCTGCAAGGGGGGTTGGGGAACCATAGTCATTTGGGGGCGAAAATATGCTTAGAATACGAGTGGAAATGGAATGTTAATCAATCAGAGCATCATTTCAACCCTTTTGTGCCTTTTGACCACAACCTGGAAGCCTCGCTCCCAGGGAGTTACGACCTTTCTGCCAGTCAGCATCCTTCTTGGAAATGTCCTTGTTGAGTATGGATATCAACCCTGACATTGCATCAGGGTCAGCTGTAGCTGAAGTGTTACGAGTTGCTATCTGTATGTCCACTGGTGAAGAAGCTCTTCGCTGCTGTTGATGTGCTTCTGATCCCGTACAGGGGGTCTTGAGTGGCTCCGTAGCTGAATGCTCAGTAGACATGTGTGGAACTGGTAGGGAGCAAAACAAACAGGAAATAAATTACAATTTCATGAAGTACTAGTTGAAGCATTCTCCTTTCACAGTACTATACCCTCAAATAAATTCAGCAGTGCAAATGCAAGTCTCTTACCCATGCTGGGGTATGCATCTGATAATTCTACGGTGTAGCTCTGCACACCCTTAGCTTTTACAAATGCGTGGATGATCAGCTGTGGCGATTCACTGCCCACATTAAACCAAGGTTTGTCATGCCCCCCATGTTTATCTAGCAAGAAATCTGGGCCCATAGGATCATGAAGCGAGCCAACCATACTCAGCACTCGTTGACTACCAGAAAAAGGCCTTTTGATAGTTTTGTGATTCGAGGTGAAAGTAAGGAAAGGCAGCGTATAAGTGATGAGGGTAGACTAACCGTAAATAGTCAATCTTGGCCAGCCCAGAGACATTGTTATCAGAGCTGTAATTAAGGTGTGCCACGTAGAGGAGGTCCTGTGTAGGGTCTGATGCTGCAATAAATTCACCACGAGGGAAAATCAATAGCAACAGACTCTCATGTGATGATTCCGGTTTATGTGGAAGTATCAGCGTTTGGTGGGGGGCTGGGGAAGCTGCAACATTCCCATGAGGCGCCACCGACCACAGTCTCAGCTCACGGTTGTTTTTTCCTCCAGTTAAAAACTGGATCAATCCATGATCCTGCCTTGTCGATCTCAGACCTTTAGTCATCATTGCAAATCCGTCAGAGAGTGTGTCAGGAACTGGAGACAGTTATCGCAGGAGATTTCATTTTAATGCATATAAAAGAGAGCACGTAGTACACGCACCAAAGCAGGCAGTCACTGGGGATCCATCATGTGCTTCAAACGTTTTGAGCACTCCCACAGTATCAGGCCATGAAGTAACAGGATATTTAGCAGTATAGGCAGTGCCATGAAGAAAAGGAGTGTCCTACAGGGTATTGAATGGTCAAATTGTTCTTACGTGTACAGTACATCAATCAGTTACCCATCCACTCCACTCCTCACTCACCCAAAGAACAACTCTCCCGTCCTTCCCACAGGTAACTAGTACCCTTCCATCAGGTGTAACACTAGCATCATTCACGTCCAATCTGTGAGCCCCAGTACAAGTGCTCCCAATCTTCATCTCCTTTCCTGTCCTGATAAATGGGAATCCCCCCTCTCCTTTTTCTACAGGTAGCAAATTCAAATTCTCCATACGTAGCAACACAACTGTATTCCGTATACGGAGCAGTACTGTGGGAGAGTATTTAAAGCTTTGAGTCCACCATGAAAGCCCTAAAAGCCCGTTCCCATACAATCCACCTAGATCACTGATAAACAGGACTTTCTCTGTTTCCAACTCGTTCCTGTATAGTGTTATGCATTGGGTGTTAGAGAAATATACATGTATACTTATCATTATCACCATCTTTCAACCATAATCGTACCTCGGATCTAGTTGCCCCTCGGACATGTACACAGCCCAAACAACTAAGTGGCCATTAGATGTAATACAACCCAAGAACGAGGATCTGCTGTATTGTAACATAACCGACATGCTCATGCTGACAATGTTTGAACCTCCAGCTGTGGAAGAGAGCAAGAAGAAGTCATTGTATTATACACACTCACACAACCAAACATACACAAGCGAGATCCCATATGTGTCCACACACGTGTGGACCTCGTTAGGTCATGCTAATATCTCTCTCACCTTCAGGAGGTAAATTCAACAGGACATGTACACCTGCATCTTTTTGGATAACCCTAATACTGGTGTTCTTGACAAGGTAGCATACAAAAATAGAGTTGGCTGCAAGTACTGAGGTTCCAGGAGCTGGTGTGCTTACTGGGTCTTGGACGGTAGCCACGTGCCCACATAGGATAGGATCATGAGTCTGTCCTATTCTTGGTACATAGGATGTTACTGGAGCACTGCAGTCCACCCACATTCCATCATCTGCCCCAGAGCCATTGCCATTTGGTGAATATTTCAGCTCGTTTACCACTTTACTACCTGTTCCGTTCCCCCCTCCTACGCCTCCACCTACCACAGACCTAAAGAAATCATCAAACATTATTATTGGCCCACCCCGTTCACACCTGCCACATGCAGAAATAAATGTGGAGCATTAGAACGACAGACTTCGAACTGGCTGGCAGGATAAGTAGTACCAAGTGGCCAGAAAGGTAGACAAGGATCATGAAAACGGTAACATCAAAAAAATGGTGATTCTAGGTCATCGGTACAGGTCACCACATATATTCATCTTGAGTAACCAAACCCACAAGAATGATGGTGGTGAGGGACAACCCCATGCCACAACACACCCTACACCACCAGAAACACACTGCTATATAATACCAGAGATGGGCAGTCTATATCGACATTAATTGCTGTCACCAATCAACAGGAGCCTATCCCAGAATGTCCCGTACACCGGCAACGATAACAGCTGAGCGAGCCGTCATGGCAGTAGTTAGGGCTAGGGTTAGGGTTTTATAGCGTTAGGGTGAGGGTTATGGGCTTAGGGCTTAGGGCTTAGGGTTAACAGCTGAGCGAGCCGTCATGGCAGTAGTTAGGGCTAGGGATAGGGTTTTATAGTGTTAGGGTGAGGGTTATGGGCTTAGGGCATAGGGCATAGGGTTAACAGCTGAGCGAGCCGTAATGGCAGTAGTTAGGGCTAGGGTTAGGGTTTTACAGTGTTAGGGTGAGGGTTATGGGCTTAGGGCTTAGGGCTAAGGGTTATGGGATCAGGGTTAGGGTTTACGGTTTACGGTTCAGGATTAGAGTGTTACAGTCAGGATTACGAGGTTAGAGTTAGGGTTAGGGTTAGGACTAGTGGAGAAGAGATCACGCACCTAAGATATACCGTGATGGACGCTTCCGAGGCTTTTATGGTTGATTCTAATGTTTTCTCAATTCATGAATTTTGTTGTTCGTAGACTGAGGTTTGAATTGGGAGTGAAGTTGACATTGGTACGTAACACTGTGCTGAGAGCTGAGAGATTGAGGTTTGCTGGAGAGTGACCTATTTATAGAGAGCAGACAAAACTGCGTTTGGTGCCCTACGCTACAGTTAAGATTTGTAGCCTTCAAACAACTTCGAAGTTCAATGCCCAAATGCTGACTGAGTGTAATGTGTGGCACTGTGTGGCACTGTGTTTCGTTTCCTTTCCCCATTATGATGATGGCTCTCCTTTACGACTGACCTGAGTAGAGATTAGGTGATAAACCGGTTGGGCCTAGCGAGGTTGACCTCGTTACGTTACTACTATATTCATTAGGGTTATTCAGAAACGATAACCATATGAGATTCATTGCGTTAGAAATGCGATACATACCACTTCATTCATAACAGTTGTAATTATTTGCATGTGGGTTTGGTGTTTGTATTATCGTTGATGTCTTGTGTAACCTGAAAAAGAAGCTATTCTGGTTACTTTTTCCACTGCAGGAGATGATGTCTGTGATGGTGCGCAGACTCCATCATCGCTCGAGGGTTAGGGTTAGCTGTCTTGAATTGACAAGTGCAAAAAATAAAACAGGAGAAAAGCAGTGTATTGTGATAATAATATGCCATAGTAATACAGCTTACACTTTATTTAATCACCTAAAACTTTACCACTAAGTAATTTCCATTCTTCACTGACAGTCAGCCTGCGTGTCTCATCAACCCATGATGTCCGGAACATCTCAAACTGGGAGAGATATATCTCCGTACGCTCAATGATGGTGCCCCTTTTCAATCTGAACTCATCGGCATTTGCTTGACTTACTGTACTCCAAACTACTTCCAGTCGTAAACAGCGTTGCAACATTGCAGCATGATCATAAGCGATAACCCCACTCCCCCCTTCTGCAATATCCTTGCGATACATTCTCAGAAAAGAATCACTTAGCAAATGTCCAGCTACTGTCCTCTCTCCTATAAATTCTCCTCCAAATGCCCTTGTTACACTGATTGCAGGGTGTGAGAAATTTCCATTCAGCCTTGGTTTTCTCGTCCTGCTGTCATCAGACGTAGAGTGAGGGCCATCCATTGATCCAGACACAATTAGGTTTCCTCTTGCATCAACATACAACCTCTCGGTAAATATGACTGAATCTCCCACCGACACATCCCCATTGCAGTCCATGGTAAACTGCTCTGCAGCATTTTCTGGTTTCCAGGAAGAGCAATCATTATATCCGGCTGTTATGGCCTGTGTTATGTCACTCCAGGCACTCTGATTACCAACAATGTTAACGGCTGCCACCCGGAAACGGTATACTGTCCAGCTGGCCAGGTTATTTATATTCATTACATTGTCAGATCCCTTGTACACGACAGACCACTCCCTATTTCTCCTGCTTGTGGCACCACCGGCCTTTACCACGGTCATTTTTTCTATGTTACCTCCAGATTCGAGTTTTTCCACATATAGGTATTCCAGGATGAACTTATGCGCCCCCCCCTCACCTGGGTACCACTTTAAGACAGCAAATTTGCTATCAATTCTCACAACACATGGGGCAGAAGGACGGCTAGGGGAGGTCATGAGGACAAGGTGGGGGCTGAGAGGTGACATTGAACATGCATTTAAAATACGCAGGCAAAATCTATACAGAGTATTCGACTTTAACCCACTAATATTGCAGGAGGTGAAACTCCCATGATATGAGGTTGTGTAGGGCGTAGAGGGGGGGACAAGTACTGCTAATGCATTTACGTTGCATTTTTTGGAATTCGCCGTCCCTTGCAAGGCAAGAATTGCCTCACATACAGATCCTTCCACCCCATTATCATGCCTTATGGCATATACTACATTTTCGCTATTCCACCACCACTCCTCGAATTCAATGGCCGTGATTATGTCATCTGAAGTGGTACGAAATTCTTGAAGTACCTCATGCAGTTCTTCCTCAGCCATATCTACACCAAGATCCTGTGGAATAGATGAAGGTAAGTGTAGTTGAGAGTTTCTTGGATCCCTTTTTCTTTTTTTTTAAGGGTTCGATTATTCGATAGGAAGAAACCTTCACAGAAAAGAAAGTGCAACATGAAACATTTTAGTACTCCCCACCTTGAGGACACTTTCAAGATCTAAGGTATCTATACATCCGTTTCCATCTTTATCATAATGTGAAAAGCAGAGCCTAACGTTGACACCATTATCTTCGGATACAGATTTGGACCAGTCTGCCATTATTGCTTTGCCAGAATCCCTCTGTGTCATACAACCTGCTGCAGTACATGTCCCCCAATTAAGCTGTACTGACTTTGTACTTATACTTGTGCCTGCAAGATGTGGTGCCGCTGAACAAGGGTGAAAAGTGATGTGTGAAAACACCTCTATTCTAAAGCACATTGATTGTATCATATTTTCTCGGTTCAATTTGGAAACCTGTCAGCAGCTCATTACTCACCAACTAATTTTAACTTTATGCTACTATTACTAGTACTACTAAGTAAGACAGTTTAAATACGAGTGCCCAAAGTACCTGGTGTGGCTATGAGGGTATTGCATACAGTTGACTCACTGCATGGGCCATGTGTACCACTAACTGTCTCCTTAAACACTCGAAACCGATAGCTGCACCCAGGTGAAAGACCCTATAACATAGGCATTATTAGAAAGTTTTCGTGGAATATACTAGGAATGGTGTGTCTACGGGGACGAGGCTTGGTACTTTAAAGTGCACCTTACCTTTACAGTAACTTCTCCCGTAATACCATGCCACCTTTCTACCCAGGTATCTTCCTTTTCACATGTGCATTGCTCGAGGACAAACTTCCCCGTTCTAGGTTTTCCATGATGATTTTGAACCATTCTTTCAGCATCACTACTCATGTCTGTCCCATCGCATAAATCCATACTTCCACCAAAGTATCTGAGGAATACTTCCCAAGATATAGTTGCACTATCATTGGCTGCTATCATATCAAACACGGTAAGGTGAAAAGTTGTTGACGGCTGTGATTGAGCGGGAACAGATCTGGTTTTCAAAAATTTGAGCAGATGCCCATGGTTTGATGCTAAAGCGACGAGAAGCTGTGAAGAAAGACAAGACATGAATGAATGAGGTACCACAGAAAAATATACACGAGCTAGACAACAAAAAGGGGCTTACATCTTCTCTAAAAATGCTGCCCGAGGCATCATATTCGAGTCCTTCAAATATGCCCTTGAGCTCTTGTAGCCAATTTTTATGGCAGTTGTTAAACAACCATCTCAGATGGAGCTCTGTAGGGCCTGCCTTCACGAGAACTGGGGTTTGTGGGGCAGAAGGGAGAGTAGAGAAGTACTTATGCACATATGGTCCCGGCCCAAAATCATTAAATGCACGAATGCGAAAACCATATAGAGTATCAGGTTGAAGATTCTGAATCCAAACTTGTCCCTCTGGATCCTCACATATACTGGAAGGATCTCTAAACACTTCATGGAATTCTCTCTGAGTCATAACAGGCGCACGTAGTGTAAGGCTTTGCCTATCAGTGTTTCAATATTTTCAGATATATATCAAACCTGTTGGAAAGCCTGGCTTCCCTCTGGGCCACTCATTTCAAGTGAAACGAAAGTCACAGCGGTTGCTTTAGCAGGTTTCCAGCACAGAAGCATTTCCTTAGTAAGTACATTTCTGTTTTTTACAGATCTTATATTAGAATGGTCAGTAGAGGCAAGCCAGAGCATTGGTGCAGGAGGGGGTTCGCCCTTTTCCAAGAGATTTCTTCGTTCAGTAGCTTGTTTATTTGGCTTAGCCAACTGCGATAGTTTGCTAAGTCCGGAACGCCTGTCATTTATCCCCCATGTGGATGCCTACATTTGTGTATACATACAGTCAATGAAAAGACAATGTGTACTTTTTATGATAAATGGGCTAGATCCCCCAGGGATTTTGTGCCTTCACACCTGGCATTTCAAGTTGTGAAATTTATCTCCAATAAACCTGCGTTTCTCATCACATTGTGTGACACTTTCATTCTCAAAACCATTTTCATCACCATATATTTCAATGCCTGTATGATGATCCAGTAGACCATACATGCGGAGTAACTCTACCCTCTTACTTCGGGATGGGAGGCTCACCTATGGTAACACACTTAGACGTGCTGTACTTTAACTATTGTTATTGAATATCCTGAAAGCTTTACTAACCATGCATTGTTTCCCCTCATTTTTGCACCGAGTGTCAATCACTTGGCTACTTTTATTATTCTCCATTTGTAACTGTTGCCGTGAAGCCTTCGAGCTGCACGCTTGTTCACCTTTCTCCAATATTGGACTACTGAAGCGGTAAGCATTGGGCATTCCTGTCAATCTACATGTGGTAAGCCACAAGCACCACTGATTAAGCTGTTGTTTTGATGCGTATCCTCTCATGCCCCTCCTGTCTCTTCCAGTGAATTCATGAAAGTCCTGCCATGATATAATTTCATTGTTATTCTTGTCCAATGCATCAACTAGGATCCTTAGCTGTTGCTCTTGGATTGAAATGCCCAGTTCTTTTGTTAAGAGAATCTTTATATCTTTCTTGGTTAGAGCTATGTCATTATCATGGCCAAACATGCCTCTGTTCCAACATGCTGGCTTGCGACGGCGCTGTACCTTGAAGTTCATGGCCACACCAAATTATAATGTTAGCATCTCATATATGGAGCTCTACATGGCCTGACTTAGAGTCGGAGACAAGCCAAGGTACTTACCATCTTCTCAAAAGACTCCTGGTAATTAATTCCAGGGCGCAGAAACTTAAGGAGTGTATCTCTCACAGTGTTGTATCCAGGAGCATGAATGTCGCAAGCAATGGGTGGGAAGCTGTCCCATACTATTTGACAATGTACAGGTGGAAATGCACCTCCACTCCAAGCAATGAATTCCTTTATTAGCCGAGAATCTACTTGTTTGAGGGCCCTCCCAACTTGCACCCACAGGGCGACAGACTCTTGCTGCTTAGCCATATCTATGGTTACTGAGGGAGAGGATGGGGGGTCAATGTGATGCAGCTCAGACAGTGCCTTTTGTACTAGGCTCTTCTGTTGTGTCCACAAGATAAAGGCTTTTTTGCTCCTTTCTTTTCT
>PJEL010003301.1_pt1 | contig 13961 bp, 11 predicted proteins | sample 1853271 | NCBI WGS metagenome assembly PJEL01 (sample SAMN08108733, study PRJNA415343) | Invertebrate metagenome, whole genome shotgun sequencing project. | host: Globobulimina | place: Sweden: Gullmar Fjord | collected 2015-08 | reverse complement strand
ATCGAGCCTGTAAGCGTCGAAGCCTGCAGAGACCGCTATCAGATCAGGACTAAACTCCTTTACTTTTATAAGTCCTTCGATGAACTCAGATAGGAATTCAGCGGGTGTCGTGCTTGCGGAGAGTGGATAGTTAATGCAGTTGTCCCGGCTTCTGGTCCCGGTCCCGGGGAAGAGAGGGCTCTGGTGTTGGGATATGTACAGGAAGTCCTTTTTCCCACGGACTATGTCTTCGGTCCCGTTTCCGTGGTGGCAGTCGAAGTCTATTATGGCTACTTTGTCTGCGTTGGCCTTCATGGAGGCGATGACGATGTTATTGAAATAGCAGAAGCCGCCGAGGTTGCTCTTTGTCGCATGGTGTCCCGGCGGCCTCATGAGTGAAAATGCTTTTTCATCACCATTGAGGCAGTGATGCGCTGCTTCTATTGCCGCACCAGCTGACAGTCTGGCGATCTCATAGATGCCCGGGTATGCAGGGGTGTCCATGTCAATGAAGTTTCCCTGCTTCACACTTTCCAGCAGCTCAGGGGTGTGGGCCAGGAGTATGTCGTCTTCGGTGCATGGTTTAGGTTCTGTGAATGAATATCCGTTTTTTTCAAGGTGTTCATAAGTGGCCCGTGCACGTTCTGGTGATTCCGGGTGTCCGGGTGATGAATATCCCAGGCATGCTGGTGAGTAATATATTTTCATGAAAATGACCCCCTTGAAATACCCATCTGAAACAGGCTGATAAGATTTTATCTATTTTCCATTGATTGTTTATGCAATTATACTATTCCCTGTTTGAAAAGGGTGTAATGTTACTTGAGCGAAAGAAAACTCCCGCCTCTTCTGCTATCGCCCCAACCTGTCATGTCTCTGTTAACGCAGTGGACGCCTCCGAAGTACATATTTTTTGTGGGCCACACGTTAAGTGGGTAGTGTGTTCTGAGATTATCTGTTGTGCTGGATGATATTCCAGGTTCCGCGTGAACAACACCTTCTTCAAAGTGGATCCTCGATTGTTCGATGGCGTCTTTTAACGGCAGGTTATAATCTATGATATTTATCAGCACCTGAAGCACTGCGGTCTTGATCCTTTTGCTGCCCCCACTTCCCATTACCGTCTCAACCTTCCCATCCTTTAAGACGATAGTCGGGATCATCATGGAAGAAACCCTCTGTGCCGGAGGGGAAGAAAAGAATCCATCAGGGTGGAGGTCGTCTTCTCCCAACATATTGTTGAGCATGATTCCGGTTCCAGGGATATAGCATCCTGACCCGGAACCGTTGGAAGTAGTCATTGAAGCGGCATTGCCGGCCTCGTCAATCACGCTGATATGCGTGGTGCCCCGCGTTGATATAAAAGTTTTTGCGGCTATGCTCTGTCTGTATGATTCAATAAGTCTGTCTGTAGTTGCATCAGCAAAAGGGTACTTAATGCTGCTCCCGTTTTTCATCGGTTTAAAGTCATGAAGTTCCTTCAGGAGCTCTATTAATGTAATAAAGAATTTCTCAGAACCATGATCAAGTCCGGTAACGCCGGCCTTTTCGAGCATGTGCATGCCAAGTGCGATCATTATTCCCCCGGATGAAGGAGGAGGATTTGTGAGTATTTCATTCCCCCGGTATTTAATGCGCAGAGGCTCGCGCTCTACTACTTCATATGCTGCGAGGTCGTGTTCCGTGAGCAGGCCGCCTTTACGTTTCATTTCTTCCTGAAGAGCATGGGCAGTCTGTCCGCTGTAAATGCTGCCTGTCGTACCTATTGAAGAGAAGAAGTCTTTCAGCAGGGGATTGAATAGCCTGTCATCCTTTCTGATATCACGGCCGTTCTTCATGAAGATTTTACGTGCATAATCAGTTGAGGTTAATATCGGACTCAGCATGTTGAGAATATGTTCTTGTAATTCCGTGACCATGACCCCCTCTTCCAGGCAGCGTATGGCTGGTTTAAGAATGGTGTGTAATGGAAGTGAGCAGAGTCTCTCATGAATATGAAGCAGTCCCTTCAGCATTCCGGGCACTGCCGCAGAGCCCATGCCTGTATGGAAAACCTGCGTGCATTCGGGGAACCTGATATCTACCGGTGTCATTACCGGCTGTTTCTTGCTGTTGTTCTTCAGGCCGGGTGTGTTAACAAAGAAGTCAAAGAGGATGTCCTGTTTTTGTTCTTCAATGTGGGCGAGCATAAACCCGCCGCCTCCGAGACTTGTCAGGGTGGGCTCGGATACAACCGAAGTAAATCCTGCGGAAACGGCTGCATCAAAGGCATTTCCGCCGGCAGTGAGCATGTCTGCTGCCGCTTGTGCGGTCAGGGGATGTCCGGATGACACAGCGCCCTTCATTTAAAGAAAAGCCCCTGAGTATGTCTGATCATTTCTTTGAAGTCGTTATTTTTTTTATATAACTTCCGCTGAATGTGGGCCCCGGTTGACCGCTTTAATATTCCCGGGATCTCGTTTAGATATTCAGTTGATTTCAGCATCTCTGCAACAGGTTTTACGTAGTTGTAAAGGTTAATGACCGCTTCCTTTATAGAGCATGTCTTGCCGAAGAAAGGGTCTGCATATACTCCGCTTAGTCCGTATCTGGCGGCTTGCCATTTGTTTGAGCGCAGTATCTGTATGTGGGGCTCAGGTCGTTCGTCCTGTTCTGCAAGCGATAACACGAGGGCCTGAACAAGTGCCGTAAGGGCGAGTATATCACGCATGGAATACGGAAGATCGCATATCCTGATTTCGATTGTGCCAAAGTCCGGGTGGGGCCGTACATCCCACCATATGTCCTTTACTGATGTTATGATTCCGCTTTTATTCAGAAGAGAAATCAGGTCATCAAACTCTTCCCAGTTGTCCAGGGAATCCGGCATCCCGGCCAGCGGGAGTGCTTCAAAGAGTTTGGACCTGTATGACATGAGTCCTGTATCCTCCCCTTCAAAAAACGGAGATGAAGTGGTCAGGGCAAGGAGTATCGGAAGATATATTCTTAAATTGTTATTTACCTTAATTACCTTTTCTTCATCATCAATGCCTATGTGCACATGCAGCCCCTGGGTGATGAACCGTCTGCCGATTATTTGGAGGTCTTTCATTATCCGTTTGTAACGGGGATTATTTGATACCTTCTGATCAGGCCCCTTAGAAAATGGATGAAGGCTTGCGCAGTAGAGTGATCCACCGGCGCTCTCTGTTATTTCGCTGAGCAATGTATAGGCGTTTGTCAGGTCTTGTTCTACCTCCGCAACTGTCGAACATATGCCTGTGTTTATTTCGACCATTGACTGGATGAATTCGGGTTTGATTCTGTCTTTCAGATTGGGGGGCACCATCTGTAGAACTTCAGGTGCAAGGGGGCTCAGTTCAAGGGTGTCAGCGTCAAGAATCTGGATCTCAAGTTCTACCCCTATAGTTGGTGCTGGCGACTTGTTGAAAATAAGTTCTTCCATGCAATAGTGCTATTTTGCCGGTGCAACCCACGGTCAATTGCTTTATAGGGTTAACTCTTTTTCAGCTTATTTATAGTGTACCTCACAAGCTCAGACAGGTACGCTGCTCCTACCCTGAGTACTTCTTCATCAAAATCGAACTTCGGACTGTGTGAAGCGATTTTTTCATGTCCGTCCTTGGCGGCTCCGAATCTGACAAAGCACCCCGGGATCATTTGAAGATAATATGAAAAATCTTCACCTCCAAGGCTCGGGTACGGAAGGGTAGCTGCGTTGCCCTTTCCAAGGAGCTTTTCGGCAACAGTCCTGGCATATTCCAGAGAAGTTTCATCATTTATGATTGGGGGGTACCCCGGTTTGTTTGTAAATTTAATCTCGGCATCATGGAGGATCGCCAGTGATGTGCACATCTTCTTGATTTTATCAATAATGTGTGCCCGTATTGTTTCGTCAGTTGTCCGGATGGTGCCCCGTAATATCGCCCTGTCAGCGATTGCATTGTATACTGTTCCGGATCTGAGATACCCTACAGTCAGTACTGCAGGATGGACGGGGTCGATGTCGCGGGAGATTATTGTCTGTAGATTGACCACGATCTGGCTGGCCAGTAATAAGGCGTCGGTCGTCTCATGAGGGCGTGCGGCATGCCCTCCTTTGCCGATAATCCTGATATCAAATGCATCGGTAAACGCAGTATGAACTCCTGATTTTATTCCTATAACACCAGCTTGATTGTCCCTTTCTATATGTCCCCCGAAAATCATGTCAACGCCCTCGAGGGCCCCCTCTTCAATCATCGGTTTTGCGCCGCCGTCAGTCTCTTCAGCCGGCTGAAATATCAGGACTACATTGCCTTCAGGCGGGTCTTCTTTCAAAAGCCTGGCAGCACCCAGAACAATCGCGGTATGTCCGTCATGTCCGCATGCGTGCATCACCCCTGGATTTTGTGAAGCAAAAGGGAGCTCTGTTTCTTCGGTGATAGGAAGAGCATCAATGTCAGCCCTCAGTGCAATAGTAGGGGCCTTGTCGTTTGTAATCATTTTTCCGACAATGCCGGTCTGGGCAATTCCTGTCTGGTGTTTAATGCCGAGCTTTTTCAAGGTGGTGGAAATAAAGGCTGCTGTCTTTTCTTCTTTAAAGCCAAGCTCCGGCCATTGGTGAATTGTTCTTCGAATGTCCCGTATCCATTCAAACAACTCGTCATTTACCAGTTTATTAACTTTCTTCATAATTGCGTGCCCTTATAGTAGAATTAGAACGTTATCATTATATTATACTCTATAATAACTCTCTAAATACTTAGTTCGTTTTGGTAATAAATGCTTGTTATATAATCGGGGACTTAAAGATTTCTTCTATGGGGTGATGAGAATATTCATTCGCATCATTAAAAGCCGTTATGCTCAAGTCGCTTGTTGAACTATTATTGCTGAATATCTCGTCAAAGACGGATGCTTCCTGAATAAAGGCATTTAGTATTTCAGGATTAAAGTGCTCGGGTTTTGTCCTGCCGTCACCCTCGGTTATTATTCCAACTGTTTCCTCGTGGCTAAACCCGGGTTTATATGGTCGTTGACTACGAAGCGCATCATATTGGTCGGCGAGCATGACTATCATTCCTTCCAGGGGGGTGTCATCTCCTTTCAGGCCTGCCGGGTATCCTGTGCCGTCCCATCTCTCATGGTGATTCAAAGCAATTGATGCTGCCATCTGAATAAACGGATTAGATGACCCGAGCAGCATCTGATGCCCCATAATCGTATGGGTTTTCATGATCTCAAACTCCCTGGAGGTGAGTGCGCCTGATTTCAATAGTATATTGTCCGGTATCCCGATTTTCCCGATGTCATGCATTGAGCTAGTAAACGTAATTGTTTTAATAAAGTCCCGGGACATATCCAATGCTTCTGCAATCTTACATGAATACATCCCTATTCTTGAAATGTGTGTTCCAGTCTCTGTATCCCTGTATTCAGCAATCCGCATGAATCGCTCTATTATTTCCCTGTTCATAATTTTGGTTTGCACAAGGGCTTCCTGCAATTCCTGTGTTCTTCTCTGTACTGTACTTTCCAATACCTTTTTGTGCTTCTTTTCTGTTTCTCTGATTCTTGAATGCTCAACGGCCCTTTTTATTGAATTGATGAAATAGTCAGGGACAAGTGGTTTTGTAACTAAATCAAAAGCTCCCTTATGCAGTGCCTCAACCGCCGTCTGGAATTCGCGCTTTTCCGTCATCAGAATAACAGGTTTGTCAGGATAGAGAGAACGAATTTTATCGAGTATTACCATGCCCGAAATCGAAGTCATTTGAATGTTGCTCAATACTGCATCAAAAAGCAGCACCTGAGCAATGTCGATTGCTTCTTGTGTATTGGTGCATGCGAGGCAGGTATAGCCATTCTCGTTTAACAATATGGTTATACTGTCAAGCACTAGAGGATCGTCGTCAATTACAAGGATAGATCCAAATTTGTCATTATTCATCTTCTGATACTCCTTTTTATGCTGATCCCTGACTACTGTCAAGAGGACATAACCAGTACACGGCAGTTTAACTGCATTGCCTGATGACCTCTGCAGTGATTTTTTCAAGAGGCAGTACTTTGTTGACTGCGCCAGTTTTAATGGCCTCATTCGGCATGCCAAAGACAACGGACGTTGCTTCATCCTGCGCGATGTTATATGCTCCGGCCTCTTTCATTTCATACATTCCACGTGCTCCGTCATCTCCCATGCCGGTCATGATTACTCCCACTGCGTTTTTGCCGGCATAGCGGGCGGAAGAACGGAATAGTACATCAACGGAGGGGCGGTGTCTGCTTACAAGGGGACCGTCTTTTACTTCGACATAGTAACGGGCGCCGCTTCTCTTTAAAAGCGTGTGACGATTACCTGGGGCAATCAATACCTGCCCGCGGATTACCGTATCATTGTCGGAAGCTTCTTTAACTGTTATCTGACAGATACCGTTAAGCCGCTTTGCAAAGGCGCTTGTAAAGTGTTCCGGCATATGCTGGACGATAACAATGCCGGGTGCATCAAGTGGAAGGGCTTCAAGAAAGACCTTAAGGGCTTCTGTTCCGCCGGTGGATGCACCGATGCAAACAATTCTTTCAGTCGTTTGTATCATAGCATTTGCTCTTGGTTTTGCAATAACGGCGTCAGCTGTCAGCTTTGGAGTTACACTCAGAGTTTTCTGAACAATGCGTTTCATATTTGCCGCTGAAGCTGCTTTAATTGCATCGCATATGAGGACTCTTGATTCTTCCAGAAAGTTTTTTGTCCCTATGCGTGGTTTTTGAATAATATCGACTGCCCCGTACTCTAGAGCTTTAAATGCGGTTTCCGACCCGTTTTCAGTCAGACTTGAGCACATGACTACAGGGATGGGATGCTGGCTCATTATCTTTTGTAGAAATGTAATTCCGTCCATGCGGGGCATTTCCACATCCAGGGTAATTACATCCGGTAATTCATGTTTGATTTTTTCGGCTGCGAAGAACGGGTCGGAGGCAGTTGCCATAACCTCTATGCAGGCATCAGAGGAAAGGATTTCCTCCATTGTCTGTCTTACCACTGCAGAGTCATCAACAATCAGGACTTTGATTTTATTGTTCATTGATTCTCCGAGCGGCTTCATGATACTCTTTCAATGCAGTTTCCGCATCTTCTTTTGCCTTTACCAAATCTCTTTTTTGGACCATGTTTCTTACAGCGACCTTCACCCTGGCGATCAGTTCGTCCGGTTCTATGGGTTTTGTAATATAGTCATCAGCTCCTTTGTCGAGCCCTTTTATTCTGTTTTTGATGTCAGACAGGTGAGAAAATAGAATAATAGAATACAACCGCTTATCCTGGCCGAGTGAATCAAGGACTTCAAGGCCGGTCATTACAGGCATCTCAACATCAAGGAGCACCACATCGGGCTTTTTCGATTTGATGCATTCCAATCCCATACGGCCGTTCTCTGCGACAATCGTAATGAAGCCGGCTTTTTCAAGAAGTTCTCTCACATATTTCTGAATCGATTTACTGTCGTCTACAATAAGTACAGTCGGTCTTTCCTTATTTGATTGATTGTTAACTGTGATCATAACGGTTTCCTGTAAATTGTAGGCGCGACCTGGATAAAAGGAACATTAAGTCCATGTAATGTCTCGGAGTGCCCAAGAAAGACATATCCGCCCGGTTTTAGGTGGGCGTTGAACTTATTCAACAGCATTTCCTGAGTCGCTTTGTCAAAATAGATGATTACATTGCGGCAAAATATGATATCCATCGGTTCACGCATGCCGAAGTTCTCCTCCAGAAAATTCAACCTTCGAAATTTCACTGAGCCCCTGAGTTCAGGGGTTATGCGCACCAGTCCTTTGTCTTTATCCTTGCTTCTCAGCAGATACTTCTTCCTTTGTTCTTTGGGTACAGGTACTATACTCTCGTGATCATAGATTCCACGGCTTGCTTTTTCAAGTACCCTTGTTGAAATATCAGTGGCCAGGACCATATATCTGAATCTGAAACCGGGACATTGCTCTGCAAACTCGCTCAGGACCATAGCCAATGTATACGGCTCTTCCCCTGTTGAGCACCCTGCGCTCCATATCATCAGATTCCTGTTGATTCCGGCCCTGTATCTGGCTATTAATTCCGGCAGGGCATTCTGTGTAAGGAAATCAAAGTGTCTTGGCTCCCGGTAAAAATCGGTCTTGTTGGTTGTGACTGCATTGATCATATGGACAAGCTCATTTTCAATCCCTTGCGGGCTAAAAAGATAGTTACAATATTCGGAAAATGAGGTCAGTCCCATATGGCGCAGTCTTTTCTGAAGGCGGGATTCGAGCATGACCTTTTTGGACTCCGGCATCTTAATGCCGCATTCAGAATGGATGAACCGGCTTAAGCGGGTATAATTCCTGTCAGACATGTTTGTCTTAAATGTATTTCTATATGCAGCAGTACTCATAATCTTTTCCTTTTAGATCAGAATGCAGACTTATGATAAGCCGCGTTTCAATGTCCGGATTTTGATGTCATCTTTTCTTTCATCAGGGAAAGATATTTTGTCTGTTCATCCGGCAGCTCCTTTTTAACTTTTCTCCCTTGAGTGCCGGTCGTCCTGTTATAAAGCTTGTAGACATCACAACCCATACAGGTGATCTTTTTCTGCGCGGTCGTTCCCTGCACTATGCCGCCGCACAGGGTTCCGGCAATCGCCAAGTAACTGTGGTCAAGTCCTTCTTTTGATGCTATGCACTCACCAAACTCACTAACGTTGATACCACCTTTTTCTCTGGAACATTTCAGAATCTCCCAACAGTTTTTAAGACTATTAATCATGTATTACTCCTCATTTATGTTTTGTGTAATTATTTTTCTGCCTTAGTTTTATCTGTATGTTTATAACTGCCTGCATCCTGGACTGTTGCCAGTTCATCAGTTGAGAATATCTTGTCAATATCAAGAATAATGATGAATTCGTCATCGCGTTTCCCCATTCCCTTGATAAAGTCCGTATTTAATCTTGTACCGATCTTCGGTGCAGGCTCTATCTGATCAGGTTCAAGCTCAAGCACTTCCTGTACCGAATCAGCCAGCGCGCCTAACACCGTCGATTCACCATCCAATGATACTTCTACAATAATAATGCAGGTGTTTACCGTCTTCTGCGCCTCGGGCATTCCAAACTTCAGCCGCAGGTCAACTACAGGCACGACGCCTCCCCTGAGGTTGATCACACCGCACATGAACTCAGGTGTTTGAGGGACCTTTGTGACACTTGTATACTCAAGCACCTCCCGGACCTTCGAGATATCTAAAGCAAATACCTCTTCATCCAGTTTGAATGTCAGGTGCTGAGTGGCTTCTATTATTCCTGCTATACTCATATTTATCCTCCATTAAAAGCTGTTAGCTATCAGCTGTCAGCCTTCAGCCTCTGGACGTTATATCCTTAGCTGAAAACTGATCGCTGAATGCTTAAAGCCATTTTTTATTAATATTTCTCAAACTCGTCGTCCTGTACATCACCGCCGCCCAGGTCTAAAGCTATTCCGGGAGATTTCGAAGCACGTGATGTTTCATTTGAGAAGTCTTGTGCTATTTTATTTCCCTTATGCGCGACATGTGCTGCGGTGATATTGTGCTTTACTGCAGGTATATTCAGATTGTGATTGAGCTCGGGTTGTCTGCTTATGCTGCCGGCATCATCTCCAATTTGAAAGAAAGCAATAGAGTTTTGTAATTGTTCTGCCTGGGAAGCGAGTTCCTCTGAAGTTGAGGACATTTCTTCGGATGCACCTGCATTTTGCTGAATTATCTGGTCTAACTGTTGAATAGCCTTGTTTATCTGGTCAGCTCCGGTGTTTTGTTCATTGCTTGCTGCGTTGATCTCCTGTACAAGTTCAGATGTCTTTCTGATATCCGGCACCAGTTTTGTCAGCATTTCACCGGCTTTCTCAGCGACTTCCACACTGGATGAAGAAAGGTCGCTGATTTCAGCAGCAGCAGCCTGGCTGCGTTCTGCCAGTTTCCTGACTTCGGCAGCGACAACTGCAAAGCCCTTGCCGTGTTCACCGGCCCGCGCTGCTTCAATGGCCGCGTTTAAAGCAAGTAGATTAGTCTGTCGAGCGATTTCTTCAATGATCGATATCTTTCCTGCAATCTCTTTCATTGCTCCTACTGCCTGAGTAACTGCAGTACCGCCTTCTTCTGCATCAATGGCAGCCTTGGCAGCGATCTTTTCAGTCTGCTGAGCATTATCGGCATTCTGCTTGATATTGGAGGCCATCTCTTCCATTGATGAAGATGCTTCCTCGGCTGAAGCTGCCTGCTCTGTTGCACCCTGTGACATTTCTTCTGAACTGGAGCTGAGCTCCTGGCTTCCTGATGCTACATTTCCTGATGCTGACTTTACATCAACGACAACTTCCCTGAGTTTTTCTACCATTATTTTCATCGCGGAAAGCAGCTGACCGGTTTCGTCTTTGCTTTTTACTTCAATGTCTATATTTAGATCGCCTTTAGATAAACGGTCGGCTATTTTGACGCCTTCCTGCAATGGCCTGGTTATGGCGCGGGTGATAAGAATTCCGGCAAGCACTCCTAATATCAGGGCGAAAACACTGATAATCGACATCCCCTTTACAGCTGCCTGTTCGTCATGCTCTGCCTTGAGTGCGGCGTTTTCGGTGAATTTCCCAATTTTTACTACGAATGCCTTGAGTTCATGATTAAGGGCTTCTTCTTCCACTTCTACTTTTTCTCCCAAAACCTCCGCCTCATGAAGTTTCCCCTGCTTAATCAGTGCAAATACCTGTTCGGCATGGTGTTCATAGCTTGCATGTTTCTTTTCAATATCTTTCAGGTGTTCGTCTATCTCCTCAAACTCCCTCTTTGCCGCTTCTGTTTTCGCGTGTTCAGCTGCTTCTTCCGCAAGGACCTCTGCTTTTATTATCTCTTCATCAACTAACGCTGTTAACTTCTCGAATTCCTCTTCAGACTTTTTCAGAAGCCTTTGAGCATCACTTTTTGGTGCAAGGACTTCTCCGTATCGTAATACCCTCTCAAACATAATGGCTTGAGCCAGCTGGTTTTCCGATATGTCGGTGATCATTTCTGTCAACGGAATATTTTCTTCCGCGATTCTTTTGATTTCCTCTCCTATAGTGTTGAGCTTTGTGATGCCGAATACAACAACTACGACCATTAACAGCAGGATTAAAGATGTCATGCTGATTATCTTTGTCCCGATTTTCATGTTTTTCAAACTGAGCATTCTGTTTTCTCCTTTTAACAAAAATATTAATACTCCTGCAACAAGCAGTCCGCCGATAAGGAACATCCATAAATTTATAGAAGAGTCTGTTTCGTCCGCCGTGGTACGCACGTGTCTTTTGGAATCTCTGGATGATTCTTCATGCTTTGCTGTTTCGTGCTCTGTTGATGTAAAGCCGCTTGTCTCTGCGTGTCCGTTTGATGAGTGACTATCTGCTGATAGCTCTCCTTCTGAATGCCCGCCTGCTGAGGCGGGTCCGGGGGTATGAACGGAAGATTCGATCTTATCGGCCTTGTTTGATGAGTGACTATCTACTGATAGTCCTACTCCTGAATGTCCGCTTCCTGCGACTCCGTGAGTATTGGATGAGTTGTCACCGTTTAATCCGGCACCATGTTCTGGTACATCAGGATGGAATTCCCCAGAGCTAGCTAACACCATGTCAACATTAGATACATTTATAAAAGCCTTGTTGTTTACAGACAGGGATGCTTCAGCAGCGCCTTCGTATACCCAACGAGCTCCATTACCAATGGAAGCGTATATATTGAAAGATAACAATATTGTTGAGGCAAATATAAATATAATAATGAAGCTACATTTCTTCATTTTCTTTTTCCTTTCTTAGGTTTTTGATGAATTTAACTCCGTTAACTCTTATCTATATTGTTCCTATTACAGTTATTGTCGATATCTGCCTCCTTTTATATTTATTAGGCATCTATAGATTTCTCAAAAATGATCTATTGCTTATTAATTCCTGTCAAAATTAGCTGCAACCTCCTTCTCTGCATTCTGCACAAGTTTAGGAACGTCAAGAATGAGCGCTACAGTGCCGTCGCCGAGGATGGTAGCGCCTGAAAGACCTTGAATGTCTTTATAAAAACTTCCCAGGCTCTTGATGACAGTCTGATGTTCTCCGATAACGTCATCAACTACAAAACCAACACGGTGATCATCAACTTCGGTTATCACGATTTGTTCAATAGGCGGTTTGCCGTTGCTTATGGAAAACTGCTCCCGCAGATTGATGTATGGGACTATTTCGCCCCTGACATTTGCCATATTTTTGCCGTGGGCTCTTTCTATATCTTCATCTGTCAGCTCAATGCATTCCTCAACTATTGCCAGAGGTATTACATATATATCTCCGCCGATTGTTACAAGAAGTCCGTCTATGATTGCCAGGGTGAGCGGAAGTTTCAGGGTTATTGTTGTGCCTTCACCTTTTTTGCTGACGATATCTATGTAACCCCGAAGAGCTTCAATATTGCGTTTCACAACATCCATTCCGACTCCACGGCCGGACACATTCGTTATTTTCGCTGCAGTTGAAAATCCCGGAGTCAGTATAAGCTCGAATATATCTTTTTCGGAAAGCTCTGCTTCAGGATCTATCAGACCTTTTTCAACAGCCTTGCTCCGGATGGCTTCAGGGTCCAGTCCTGCACCGTCATCTGTTATTTCTATCAGTACATACGTGCCTGAATGCCTGGCTGAGAGGTGTAGCATCCCCTGGCCAGGTTTCCCTGCGGTTGACCGTATATCCGGTGACTCTACACCATGGTCTATGCTGTTTCTGATAAGGTGTACCATTGGATCATTGAGCCTTTCTATTACAGTCTTGTCCAGCTCTGTCTCAGCGCCTTCGGTGCTCATGTTAATTTCCTTTCCCATTTCACCGGAAAGGTCCCTGACCAGACGTTTAAATTTAGTAAACATCGTACCAATCGGCACCATGCGTACACTCATTGTGTTGTCACGGAGCTCCTCGGTCAGTCTTTCCACTTCTTCTGCGATGGGGATCAGCTCGGGATCGTTTTTTGTCGCGGCAGTTTGTGTTAGCCGTGCCTGCACTGTTACAAGCTCCCCAACCAGATTTACAAGAGTGTCTAATTTATCGGAGGCAACCCGGATGCTCGAGGCCGTCTCTGTCTTATCCTGTTTTTTACGTGTTTCATTAATATGATGCTGTTCCACCAGAGCAGATTCTACTTTGCCGTGGCTGACTATCCCCTCTTCAACCAGCATCTCTCCAATCGGTTTTTGTTTTTGGAGGGTAGTATGAAGATCATCGTGTTTTATGTCACCACGCTCGACAAGTATCTCTCCGACCTTTTTGTGTGGACCGCTAATTTGACGGAATTCCTCATGTGTTATATGCCCATGTTCCGTTATTGTATTGTTAAGATCTACTCCTTCATCTGCATGACTGCCGTTGTCAATGATATCTATACTTAACTCACAGTCGTCTTCAACAAAAATAAATATATCCTTAATTGCGTTAAGTTCCTGATCCGTAGTGAGGACCGCGTCCCAGTACGTGTAGCAGTGTTCGGGGTTGATTTCAGCAAGGCCGGGGATTTCATCTTTTTGTGCAACAATTTTGCATTCACCCAGTTCTTTGAGTTCATCTATTAAATGAATCGGATTTGTCCCTCTTATGAATATGTCGTGAGAAGGACGGAACCGGATTCGATATGTAACACTTTTCTCAACTGATTCATTATTCTCCTGAAGAGAAGGGGCCGGGGAGGAATTTGATTCATCTTGATTATTAAATCGGGGAGTCAATTTTTTTAAGGAGGTAATCACCTCCTGGTGCAAACGACTTCAATTGGCTTCCATCCATTGAGGCCATACGGGTAGATTGGCGACTGGAACGTCGTCGGGCAAGGCTTGCTAAAAGCCGGGTACATCTCAAACCAACCGGGCGTAGATGGACTGACATACAAGTTGTGCAATGTGCTACCCTTTGCT
>PJEL010003300.1_pt1 | contig 13965 bp, 10 predicted proteins | sample 1853271 | NCBI WGS metagenome assembly PJEL01 (sample SAMN08108733, study PRJNA415343) | Invertebrate metagenome, whole genome shotgun sequencing project. | host: Globobulimina | place: Sweden: Gullmar Fjord | collected 2015-08 | reverse complement strand
GATCTTATCCTTTTAAGCGGTGGTATGAGTGTTGATCCTGATGATGTAACTCGTAAGGGTATAAGTCAGGCAGGAGCAACTGAAATTCATTATGGGGCCGCAGCTCTGCCAGGTGCCATGCTTGTTGTCGCTTATATTGGGAATACGCCTCTTATTGGTATTCCAGCCTGTGGGCTTCACCATAAAGTGACTGTTTTGGATTTAATTTTACCGCGAATTTTGATTGGTGAGCATATTGGCAAAAAGGAATTGGCTTTTATTGGGCATGGCGGACTTTGTATGGATTGTCCCGAATGCACACATCCCCATTGTCCCTTTGGTAAAGGAATGTAAATATTTAATTTTAAATTAAGAGGTGAGTTATGTATCTTCCGTCAATTTACAAAAAGTTTTCTTCACAATACCCTGAGGTAGTTAAGGCATATGAAAATATGGGTGTAACAACTAGGGAAGCCGGGCCACTTGATCGCAAGACTCAGGATTTAATTAAACTTGGAATTTCAGTAGGAAGTTCGTCCAGGGGGGCGGTTATGTCACACACCAGAAAGGCTCTTGATAGTGGAGCAACCAAAGAGGAAATTATGCATGTCGTACTTTTAACTCTGACAACTACTGGTTTCCCGAACATGGTTGCAGCCTTCGGTTGGATCGATGAAGTTCTACAAAAAAGAGAATAATAAAATGTTTTCTTAATCTAATTAATTAAAAAAACTCAATATTTTGTGACACACTAAAGGAGTTTATTCATATAAACTCCTTTGAGCAAAATTTATGTTCATGGTCAGTCCCAAACAATTTATAATAAGGCTGTTACGAATTTTACTCGCAATTTGCTAACACGGTAGACAAAATATATTGTTTCAGCTTCAAAATAATAAGAAAAATTTCTCTAAATAATTCCCCAAAATTAGTGACGATAAAATTTGTGTTTTAGTAAAATATTTTGTAAAATCAAATCTAAATAGTTCAGTATGTAAAATTTCAGTTGGATCACACGATGATATTTCAAAATTAATAAGGTGAAAGATGATTGAACGATTAGGCTACGAAGAGGTAGATCATCGGCTTGGCGAATTAGAAAAAGCCCTTAAAGAGAGTGAAGAAAGATATTTAAGCCTTTTTAAAAATAATCATTCCATTATGATGCTAATTGATCCTGAAAACGCCAGGATCATAGATGCTAATCAGGCAGCCGTCTCTTTTTATGGTTGGACGCATGAAGAAATTACTCAGAAAAAAATTAGTGATATCAACATTCTATCAGAAGAACTAGTCCTCCAGGAAATAGAACAAGCTAAAAAGGAACTTAGAAATCAATTTTACTTTCGACATAAAACAAGCGAGGGAGAAGTAAGAGATGTTGAGGTCGTTAGCGGCCCAATCATATTAAAAGGGAGAAAGATATTATATTCAATCGTTCATGATATAAGCGTTAAAAAAAGATATGAAGATGGATTAAAACAAATCGCTCTTGATGAGCCATATCAATTTGGTGAGAAGTTTTTCAATTCTTTGGTCATAAAGCTTTCCAAAATTCTGAATGCTAATTATACTTTTATTGGCGAACTCTCTTTGGACAAAAAATCTGTTCGAACGATTTCTTTATGTATTAATGGTGAGATTGCTGAGAATTTTGAATATGAATTAAGGCACACACCGTGTGAAAATGTTGTAGGCCAGGATATTTGCTCATATCAAAAAAATGTGGCATCTCTTTTCCCAAAAGATTTGCTCCTTGATCAAATGGGCGTTGATGGATATGTTGGTGTCCCTCTTTTTAATAAAAAAAACAAGCCCTCAGGCATTTTAGTCGCGTTATATAAAACTCAAATCAAAGATATTTTTTTCGCAGAATCTTTTTTACAGCTTGTGGCATCCCAGGCTGCCGCTGAAATAGAAAGAACTAATACTGAGGAAGCTCTTAGAGTTAGTGAAAATCGGTTTCGAGACATCTCAATGAGTATGGCTGACTGGATTTGGGAAATAGATCTACAAGGTAAATTTAAGTATGTATCTGAAAATGTGATAAAAATTCTTGGATATTCCTACAATGAGTTGATAGGGAAAACCATATTTGAATACAGAGATGAAAAAGAAGTAGAGAGAATAAAAAAGCAATTCCATAATATTATAACAAGTAAACAATCATTTGATAATCTCGAGAATTGGAATGTTGATATTGATGGCCATCCCGTTTGTATTTTAACAAGTGGTATTCCAATTTTAGATAATGAAGGGAATCTTGTCGGCTACAGAGGTGTTAGCAAAGATATCACGGTCCAAAAAAAATTAGAGACAGAAAAAGAGCTGGCAGAAGCAGACTTGCGACAGGCCTTAAAAATGGAGGCTGTTGGTACAATATCAGGAGGGATTGCTCACGATTTTAATAATATACTTGGTATAATTATAGGAAATATTGAGTTAGCTATGGATGATATCTCAGAAGGGAATCGTTCAAGAAAAAATTTGGAAGAAGTAAAAATCGCAAGCTTACGTGCAAGGGATGTCGTAAGCCAGCTATTAACCTTTAGCCGCAAAACCATACAAACAAAAAGAGCAATTGAGATAAAACCAATTATTAAAGAATCGATTAAACTTCTCCGATCATCGATTCCATCCTCTATCGATATCCAGTTAGATTTGTCAGTTACTTCATCATTAATAGTTGGTGACCACACACAGATTCATCAAATAATAATTAACCTTTGTACTAATGCAGCACATGCAATGGAAGAAGAAGGGGGCATCTTGGGAATTGGTCTATCTCTTTTAGACATAGATGGGGTTGCTGTTAGTCAATATAAAAAAATCATACCAGGCAAATATATCCAATTGTCCATTAGTGATACAGGACATGGAATAGATGAAAAGACCAAAACTAAAATATTTGATCCTTACTTCACAACCAAAGGAGTGGGAAAAGGAACGGGTTTAGGGCTATCTGTTGTTCTTGGTATTGTTAAAAGCCATAATGGAGAAGTTTTAGTATATAGTGAGCCAGAAAAAGGGTCCATTTTTAAAGTATTGTTTCCTCTATTAGATAAGAAAAAAGATATCTATAGTCATACGAATAAGGAAATACCAAAAGGAACTGAATCTATTCTTTTTGTAGATGATGAAGAAGCTTTAACTCAATTGGGCCAAACTATGTTAGAGGGATTGGGCTATACTGTTGAAGTCGAAAACAATCCTCTAAATGCATTGAAAAAATTTAAAGACAATCCTTCAAAATTTGATTTGATTATTACCGATATGACAATGCCACATATGACTGGTGATCAATTGATACAAAATATTTTGAAAATTAATCCGGACATATCTATAATTTTAAGCACAGGGTTTAATAACAAAATTGATATGGAAAAAGCATTAAGCATAGGTGCAAATCAATATATAGAGAAACCATTTACTAGAAGAAAATTGGCAAGGGTTATTAGAGCAAGTTTGTTAAGTAGAAATGAAAACGATGTAGATACTTGAAAGTGATTTGACCATGTGAGATTTTTTTAATGAGCCTAATCTACAAATTTGGCTGTATTTTAATACTTACAGAGTTAAGATTTTTTTACTTAAAAAAATAATTGCAATAATGATGACACTACCAAGTATTTTTTCCATAGTTTTTGGGGCAAGTATAAAAGACCCTAAAAATGAACCTGCAAAACCACCTGCCAGAACCGCAACAATCAGGAAGAGAAATTGAGTTAAATCAATTGAATTATGCTGTAAGCGAGAGAGGAGGCCAAATATTGAGTTCAACCAGATGAATACTGCACCACAAGCAGCAGCTTCTTTTTGAGAACCCAACCCCAAAATGATAATCAAAGGCACAAGATAGATCCCGCCGCCGATACCAACAATACCAGCAACCAATCCGAGTAAGGCACCTGTAATGAATGAGACAAAGAGTGTTCCCAATTTCGTCAGATTTAGTTGGATTGTTATCTCTTGCCAAACATATATTTTTAGCGCAACAAAAATCAAAGATATTAATAAAATCAGATAAAAATAGTCTTTTGATAACTTGATTGAACCACCAAGATATGCAGCTGGTACAGATGACAATAAAAACGGTAAAATTAGTTTAAATTTTCCATGACGATTTCTTAAAAAATTATAACTGCCCACTGTCGTAACAAAGATATTTAAAGTTAAAGAGATCATAGGGATAGCTATGGTATTGAAACCAAATAATGCCATCAAGGCAGTGTAAGATGACCCTCCACCTAATCCGATTGAAGAATAGATGAAAGCGACAAGAAAAAACAGTGCGGAAAGAAGATATATTGATTCAACATTAATATCCATTAAATAATTATACCAGTTAATGCATATACAACAATGATTTATTCAAAAGAGGTGACTCTAAACATCCTCTTGTTATTTAAATGTATTTAACCTCTTGGCCAATACATAATAATAGTTACGCCAACTAAGGCAATACTGCCACCAATTAAATCAAATCTATCCGGCTTTATTCCATCAATCCCCCAACCCCATAAGATAGACAGAACAATAAAAACACCACCATACGCCGCGTATACTCTGCCAAAATTAGCTGGCTGCAATGTGGGAATTATACCGTAAGCAATCAGAACAACTGCCCCAAATACCGCATATGCTAATGGTTTGCCTTCTCTGATCCATAACCAGATTAGATAGCCGCCTCCAATTTCAAATAATCCAGCGATCAAAAAATATGTAATGGATTTTGCAATCGTTAAAGCTTCCATGAAAAAGACACCTTGTGGTTTTCACTTTTAGTTATTTTTGGATTTACTATCCTACAAGTTTTAATGTTTTTCAATTGATATTGTTGCCGGGTCGTATATGCAGCCCAAGAGTTATGGGAATAAACAATCCATCAAAAGCAATTATCAAAAAATCAGATGCTCTAAAATTTCTTTATATACGGAAAACTCTTATTGCCTACTAATCATTTTTAACCTCTCTGTGTGTTTCTATAAAGTTTTTTAATTAAAAAATGTCACTTTTGTATCACAAACCGAAATGCCGTAATCTTTATTCAATTCGAGCCGTTTTGGACATTTATCCAAACAGGTTATTTGGTCACCAGAGGGAAGTTCAAATGTATGAAACCTGCCGGGCCCCCTAAAATGGGATTTGATTAATTTAGCCTTATAGGTTGATTCATAGTTGATATAAACATCTTCCGGGCGAACAAACAATTTTACAGATTCAAGATTGTCTAAATCCTTTAAGCGAATATCTGTAAAACTACCCACCTCTGAATTGACTATTCTTGAAGCATTTATGCTCCCATTTATAAAGGAACCTTCTCCCACAAATCTGGCAACATCATAAGATGCTGGCTTGTAATATAAGTTATCTGCTGTATCCCACTGCAATAATGTACCATCCTTCATCACTCCGATTTGATCGGCCATAGCAAATGCTTCATGCTGGTTATGAGTGACTAAAAGGCCGGTTGTACCAAACTCATTCAGGATATAACGGACCTCTTCAGATAGTGTTTCTCTTAAAGAGACATCCAGGTTTGAAAAGGGTTCATCCATAAGCAGAAGCCCTGGTTTGGGAGCCAGGGCTCTTGCCAATGCTACTCTTTGTTGTTGGCCGCCGGAAAGCTCATGGGGATATTTTTTTTCGTTTCCGGATAAACCTGTCATGGTGATTAATTTTTCAATCTCTTTTTTAGAATTTTTTGATGGTCCAAACGTAATGTTTTCATGAACTGTTAAATGGGGGAATAGTGCATAGTCCTGAAAAACCATTCCCGTATGTCTTTTTTCAGGTGCGATATTTTTTTTGGGTGTAAACGCCTGGTTTCCATAAATATTGATGCTGCCTGAATCTGGTTTCTCAAATCCGGCGATCATCCTTAACATGGTTGTCTTCCCACAGCCACTTGGTCCGATTAAAGCACCAAGCTGACCGTCATTGATTGTGAATGAGATATCTTTGGCAACTGATATTTGTCTGCCATGACGTTTTCTAATATTTTTTACGGATAAGCACATACTATTTTTTATCCCTTCCAATAAATGTCAAAATAAAAATAGGAATCATTCCGGCCAGAACAAGTGTAATTGCTGGCAGGGCTGCACGTTCCCATTCCCCTTCTGAGGTCAGTTCAAAAATTTTAACTGCCAATGTATCCCATCCAAAAGGTCTGAGCATTAGGGTTACCGGCATCTCTTTCATAATTTCTACAAGAACAAGAATACTGCCAGTGATAATGCCCCGCTGTATTAACGGCAAATGTATCTTGGTTAAGAGTTTGGCTCCTGAGACCTTCATGATTCTCGATGCTTCATCCATTGAACTTGTTAATCTTGTCATGTTACTGAATACAGGATTATACCCAGCCGTAAGAAAACGAATCATGTAACAAAATGGTAACAAAATTAATGACCCCTTGAGCAAACCATTTGAAATGTGTACGCCAAAAGCATCAAGAAAACTGATCAACGAACGATCAACCCAGGCAATAACATTAATCATTCCAACAGCCAAAACAGTACCAGGTAACGCATATCCTGCAAGAGACAGTTTTGCAGCGAAACCAGTTTTTACATCCTTCATTGTTCTACCTGCATAAGCCAGAATAACGGCAACCGTCATTGTAAAAACAGTTCCAATAATGCCTAAAGAAAATGTATTGAAGAGCAACTTGAAATAATGACTGCTAATTTCTATCTCAAATGACTCAATAGCCCAAACCAAAAGCTGCCAAAAAGGTATTACAAAGGCCAGGCAAAAAACAAATGTACAAAACAAAAAGGCGATGATTGATTGTTTATTCTTCAACTTTTCTCTTTGAATTGGCATAGGATTGCCCTTGTTAAAGAACTGCTGTTTTTTGCGAAAATATGCTTCTATTAAAAAAACAAACAGAACAATCACCACCAGAATCGAAGCCAGTTGTGAGGCGGCATTAATAGAAAAAAATCCATACCATGCCTTATAAACGCCTGTTGTAAAGGTATCATAATTGAATACTGAAACTGCCCCAAAGTCAGCAAGGGTTTCCATAAAAACCAGAATTAAACCACCGAAAATCCAGGGCCGTGCCATTGGGATTGTTACACGAAATAAAGTATAATATTTACCAGCATGCATTGATTGAGATGCTTCTACTACAGATCTACCCATGGATCTAAAACCACTCGAAGACATCAAATAAACATATGGGAAAATGGATAGAGAAATAACCAGAATCACTCCCCATGCAGACCTTATTTCGGGGAAATGCGGGGCTAAAAAAGGTAAATGGGCTCTAACGAAGGTTTGTACAGGTCCTGAAAAATCCAAAAGCCCAGTATAGATAAAGGCCATCACATATGCAGGAATTGCCAACGGTAATAAAAGTATTTTATCAAATATGCTTCTGCCAAAGAAATCGTAAAAGGAGGTCAGCCAGGCAAGGGTTACGCCAAGAACTGCAGTTGTAGAAATCACACCAAACACAAGCAAAGCTGTATTTTTTAATAGTTCTGGCAGCACATATTGTTTTAGGTGCGACCAGATTTCAGCTTCAGCTTTAAACCCTGAAAATATTATAAAGATTACCGGGGACAGTGTTGTCAGTGCAATTAGCGCAGATATTATAAATCCACGATTTCTTTTGAATAATTCAATCATTTTAATTGAGGGGATGGTAAATGACCGCCTGTTGATACTTGTGACGGAGGGTGAGACGGCCATCATCCTGGAGGTCTCTTATTTGTACCCAACCATATCCATCATTTTAATGGCATCGGTTTGAAGTTGTCCTGCCTTGGCAAGATTCATTTGGCTTCCTTTAAAAGTACCCCAGTTTTTAACATATGTGTGAGGTTCAACAGCACTGTTAACCGGGTACTCCATATTTGCATCCGCAAACATTTTTTGCGCTTCTTCTTTAGACAGCCATTCCAAAAATTGAATGGCTTGTTCTTTATTCTTTGAGTATTTTAAAACACCGGCTCCGGATACATTGACATGCACACCGTTTCCACTTTGATCGGCCCAGAAGATCCCCAAAGGCAATTTCGGATTCTTTTTCATCAATCTGCCATAGTAATAGGTATTAACAACGCCTACATCGCCTTGACCGGCGGCAATGGCTTCAAGGACTTTTGTATCACTTGAATAAGGGGGTGCTGCAAGGTTATTCACCCATCCTTTCACTACTTCTTTTGTTTTGTCTTCACCAAGAGTAGCGATCAACATGGCAATCAGAGACTGATTGTATACTTTTTTGGAGGTTCTTAGTAAAAGGCGATCTTTCCATGCATCGCCGGCAAGATCTTCATAAGAGGTTAAATCTGATTTTTTGACCTTGTCTGTATTGTAAACAATAGTTCTTGCCCGTACGGACAATCCAAACCAGAGATTATCCGGATCTTTGTAATGAGAAGGAATGTTTTTTTCAAGAATTGGCGAATTTACAGGAGAAAGGATTCCTTTCTGGGCCGCATGCCATAGATTCCCAGCATCAACTGTTAAGAGAATATCAGCGTCTGTGCTGCTACCTTCAGAAAGAACCCTTTGTAAAAGTACTGCTGCCTTTCCGGTTATATATTTGATTTTAACACCCTGCTCTGTTTCATATTTTTCAAACAATTCCTTGATAAGGTGTTCTTTTCTGGCACTGTAGACCACAATTTCGTTGTCTGAAGCAATGGCGATTGAGGTTAAAGCAAAAATCAGTATTAGAAGAATAAAGCTTAATTTCTTCATATTTGGTAACTCCTTAGTTTCTTTGATGTAAATAATATTAGCAGGACATGAGAACATCTTTTACATGAAAGAATTGTTTGTGTCAACGAAAAAGTTAGGCGAGCAATACTTTCTAACAAAATGAATCCAAAGTTAAACTATTTTTTAAGAAATATTTGTTATTTGAAAGAACATTATAAAGCTAGCTTTTTTGTCTATGAAAAGGTCCTATTTTACTACTTCTCCGAGGTGAGCACTGGCATTTCAATCCATTAGCAGGAAATAGCATAAAGGGGATTGAAGGTTATCCAATCCCCTGATTTTTTAACTGTAAACTTTTTCAATCCAATAAATATTTCGAATAAGATTTTCAACCATTATAAAATTCACACTCGGGGGGCGAACAATTGAAATGGATATACTTAGTGCGCTTGAAGAGGCAATTATCCGTTTTTATGCCATAAAGACTCAGGAGTAAAAAATATACCCCATGTAATATTTTCCATACTTAGCGCTTCAGTTTTTCATTTGGTGTTAATTCTCTATTTTATAAATAAATTTAAATATTGACGCTTTGTTCAAATTTTATTAAATCAAGTTAAATTTTAAAGGTTACCAGACAAACGGAATACGGTGTAACTCCGTAACGGTCCCGCCGCTGTAACCGGAAATATCTGTTTTTTGTATACCACTGTGTATTCGGGAAGGTGAAAACAGATTTAATGCCGGGAGTCAGAAGACGTGCTAGGTAATTTAAGTGTAGAATCTGATGGTAAAGGGTTTGTAAGATTCACTATCTTGCAAAACCCTTTTTTTGGTTTTGCAGGTGCTATGTAGCGAGGAGACTATGACGACACAACTTGAACATGCCCGCCAGGGGACTATTACAAAAGAAATCCAAGCAGTTGCAAAGTCAGAGGGATTATCGGAGGCTTTTATTTTGGGTCATGTGGCAAAAGGGGAAATTGTAATTCCATGCAACCCCAATCGAGAGCATCAAATTATCAGAGGTATTGGAACTGGTCTGAGAACCAAAGTCAATGCATCCATTGGTACTTCATCAGATATTTGTGATATTGGGCTAGAGATCGAAAAAGCAAAGGTGGCTCAGGAAGAAAAAGCAGACACCTTAATGGAATTATCCACGGGTGGTGATCTTGATGCAATACGGCGTTCGGTTTTATCCAATACTGATATTCCTGTTGGAAACGTACCTCTGTATCAAGCATTCCAAGAGACCATTCGTAAATATAAAAATCCGGCCAAATTAGATCCTGAGTTTCTTTTTGACCTTATTGAAAGACAATTGGATGACGGACTAAGTTTTATGGCAATTCATTGTGGAATTAACCAATACACAATAGAACGATTGAGAAAACAAGGATTCAGATATGGTGGTTTGGCATCAAAAGGCGGAACCTATATGGTTGCCTGGATGGATGTTAATAAAAAAGAAAACCCTTTATATGAACAATTCGATCGCGTGTGTGAGCTGATGAAAAAATATGATGCCGTATTATCCCTTGGAAATGGCATAAGGGCTGGTGCTATTCATGATAGCCATGATCGAGCGCAGATGGCTGAAATGATAATCAATTGCGAACTTGCTGAAATCGGTAGGGATAAAGGATGCCAGATGATGGTTGAAGGCCCTGGTCATGTACCCCTTGATGAAATTGAAGGCAACATTATGCTGGAAAAAAGAATGTCTGGTAATGCACCTTATTATGTCTTGGGACCAATCCCTTGTGATACAGGTGCCGGATATGATCATATTACGGCTGCTATCGGGGCTGCAAGCTCCGCCAGATTTGGTGCAGATCTGATTTGTTATATCACACCAGCTGAACATCTCGCCTTACCTGATATTAATGATGTCAGAGAGGGAGTTAGAGCAACCAGGCTTGCTGCCAGAATCGGAGATATCTCCAAATACCCTGACCGGCGTGAAAATGAGAAGCAAGCCGCTTTAGCAAGAAGAGATATGCGTTGGAAAGATCTTGAAAAATATTTGCTATTCCCTGATATAGCGAAATGCGTTAGAGAAAAAAGAGCACCAGCCCAAAAAGATACCTGCACAATGTGTGGTGATTTTTGCGCCATGAAAAAAGGTATGGAAGTATTTGAAAACGATATTAGAGATAAGAGGTAATATAATGAGATTATTAGATCAAACGATTAATGCTATTCCAAAATCATTAAATGAAGATGCATACCAAGCTGCAAAAGATCGACTGGCCAACCAAGCCAAACCTGCAGGATCACTTGGCGTTATGGAAGATATCTCCGCAAGACTTGCAGCAATAAAAGGCACTATTGATGTACACCTTGAAAACAAACAAATCGTTACATGTGCAGGAGACCATGGTGTTGTAGAGGAGGGTGTAAGTCTTTTCCCCTCTGAAGTAACCCCTCAGATGGTGTACAACTTTGCAAATCAAGGCGCTTCAGTTAATGTAATTGGAAAACATGCAGGTGCAAGTGTTATGGCAGCTGATCTTGGCGTAAATCATGATTTTGAAGCAGATTTGCCAATATTTCATAAAAAAGTAAGACATGGTACTGCAAACTTCACAAAAGAACCGGCAATGACCAAAGAAGAAGCCATTTTATCCATTGAAGCTGGAATTGAGATAGTAAACGAACTTCATTCCAAAAAACCGATTGATCTTCTAGGTACAGGCGATATGGGAATTGGTAACACCACCCCTTCCACTGCAATCATCGCCTCCTTTTCAGGTATTGCAGTTGAAGAGTTAACCGGTCGCGGTACAGGCATTGACGATACCGCCCTTAAAAATAAAATCAATGTGATTAAAAAGGGACTTGCCCTTCACAATCCGAACCCAAATGACCCTATTGACGTGCTATCAAAAGTAGGGGGACTTGAAATTGGCGGCCTTGCTGGGCTCGTATTAGGAGCTGCCGTAAATGGGATTCCAGTGATCTGTGACGGATTAATATCCACAGCAGGGGCATTGATCGCTTGTGAGCTAGCACCAAATGCAAAAAACTATCTTTTTGCCAGTCATAAATCCGTTGAAGTGGGTCATCAATTTATGCATGAAAGATTAGGACTTGAACCTCTAATCGATTTAAAATTTCGATTAGGGGAAGGTACTGGTGCAGCACTATGTATGGAGCTTTTGGATTTATCTACACGTATTCTTGCTGACATTAAAACATTTGAAGAAGTTGGCATTGTAAATGCTCAATAATCACGGAAGCCGACACCTTTTTATGTTCTCTGATATTTATCTATTATAGAATATTTACAAAATGCCTAATTTTTGATCAAATTAATACAAAGCAATTACCAACGACAAATACCGAGTTTATTTATTTATGAATTCGGTATTTGTCGTTCCAGAAATTCTAAAAAACAAAGTATTGAAAAGTACAAGGTTCTTATTGTAATTACAATAAAAACCGATTCGCATATAGGATTTAACAGTCAAAATAAGAGGTTTATTAATCAAAAAGATAGCAGAGATGAAAAAGCACTTACTAATTAATGAAGAAGCTCCTGTTAGAAAAATGAATATTAAACGATAGAATTATTTTTTTTTACATTTTTAAAGAAGGTTTTAGGGTAGTAAAAAAGCGACTATAGTGTCTATAATCAACCGCTATGAGCCTTTATTTGAATGGCGTTGACTTCTTTTGTTATTAGTGAATGCAACTAAAATCCGATTGGCATAATAAACAAAAGTGAAAGTACTTTCTTCTATCATAACTATCTCCATCCAACTTATATGTTAAAAAATTTATCCATTTAAAACTTTATAATATAACCACTTTGTGGTATATCTATCTTCGTAACAGTGCCCTTTTTGTAGTTTCAGGGTGCCTCCGCTGTTATTAAACACTATTTGAAAAGTCTGGCTCGTCACCGGGCTTTTCATTTTTCTAGAATCGTGTAAATACATCACAAAAATACCAAGTTTTCTTCAAAAATAGAGGTTTACCCCTATTTACAATCTAATTTAATTTTATTAAAATAAAGCAATCACTGTAAAATTTTAACAAAATGAATGAGATTCCCATGAAACAAATCTGTCCATACTTTTTTACAGATTCTATTAGAAGCCCCCGAATCAATATAGTAAGCGAAAGTAAGACAATAAAGAAACCAACCAGTGATAGCATAAACTTTTGTATTCGGGTTAAATCTGGATATTCATTCGTCAATTTGATGGAATCAGTTGGAGATCCAATAAAATGCGATGGAGATATAAGAGCTGAACATTGTCCATACTCCAATATTCAATCTCCTTGAAAATTAAATAATTTGTAAATCACTTTTTACCCTCTGTTTTGCAAGCCCATTTTTTATTCAATAGGTTCAACCTTATCTTTTATAGAACTAAACCGCCGCGAAGCTGTTTAGTTCTATAATACATAATCATCCATTCCCAATGTTAACTTCTGCCCAATAGTTAACATTGAAAAACCGCCATTTTTGCAGCAAAACTAAAGTTTGATTTTGGATCTTTATCTCCAATAAAAATTATTGGGGCAGTTCGTTTCCAACTAAATTATATCTTCACCAAACCTGAATTGTTGGAATACCTTTACAGGCTTCAAAGATGTTGATATTTAAATTATTTGGTTGGATATCATTCAAATTTTCACGATATCTAGACCTGCACATTAAATAGTTAGTCTTAAAATCAACATTATAAATTTGATATGAATTATTGGAATACAAAATCTCAAAAGAAATGGCAAAAATCATTTATCACAAATGTTTTTGCTCACAAAACAAAACAGCACGATACATATTCCAAAATTATATTGAACAATTTTGAGTTACTTAATGATAAAAATGCTCATATTCCTAAGACATTATTCAAATTTTATGCTCCAACCTCAGGCAACATTTTCGACATAAAGGAACAGAGACTTTGGTGTTCCCATCCAAGATCATTTAACGACCCATTTGATTGCCATACAGGATATGACGTTACTAACTACGAAAAATTTTCAATCATAGATCATATAAAAAAAGTTGGATTTATTGAGGAAACTGATCGCAAAAACGGATTTACAGAAGAGGATTACAATAGAATATATAATTCGAGCACAGAATACGTTGATGGTTGGAGAAGTAATATTGAAGAATATTCGTCAGTTCTATACAGTATACGTAACCGCAAAAGTAAGGAATTTAAAAATGAAATCTATAAGTTACAAAGTAAATTCACAAACGAGGTAAAAACAAAAGTTAATAAATTGAGAGATGTAAACATCAGGGTCGCTTGCTTTTCTGACCTTAATTCC
>PJEL010003299.1_pt1 | contig 13974 bp, 12 predicted proteins | sample 1853271 | NCBI WGS metagenome assembly PJEL01 (sample SAMN08108733, study PRJNA415343) | Invertebrate metagenome, whole genome shotgun sequencing project. | host: Globobulimina | place: Sweden: Gullmar Fjord | collected 2015-08 | reverse complement strand
ACCCTGCTTAACCAAACTGAAGGCGATAGTCCTGAAAAAAGCAGATTGGCCGCTTTGTTGCACCTTTTATACGCAACGGGGATGCGCGTGAGTGAATTGGTTTCTCTTCCCTTTCCGCCCATGCGTGATAACGAAAATTTTCTGATTGTAAAAGGCAAAGGTGATAAGGAAAGGTTGGTTCCCGTAAATCAGAGCGCAAAACAAGCCGTTGCAAATTATATCGAATACAGGCCTAGGTTTTTGAATGAAAATGAACATTCAAACTGGTTGTTTCCCTCTCGCGGAAAAGAGGGACATCTTACGCGGCAGCGATTTGGTCAAATGCTAAAAGACCTTGCAATTGCTGCAAATATTGACGCTAAGCGCGTCTCCCCGCATGTTTTGCGTCACGCATTTGCGAGCCATCTTCTGGCAAATGGGGCCGATTTACGGTCGCTTCAGAAAATGCTGGGACATGCGGATATTTCAACAACACAGATTTATACGCACGTATTATCTGAACGTCTGGTGCAGCTAGTTCAAACCCACCACCCTCTCGCAGACGCAAAATAAATCCTGCCTCACCTTGACTCTGGGACGCAGTTGCAGCAATTTTCGGGGAGACAATCATAAAAATCAGACAACACCACATAAAAGTGAGGCCTAATCATGAGTTTTACAATTCCCGAATTGTGTCCGTCCCGTTTGAACCGCTGCGAATTGGCCGTTCCAGGATCCAGCCCAAAGTTTTTTGAAAAAGCGGCCAAATCTGATGCGGATACTATATTCCTAGATCTTGAAGATTCCGTTGCACCAAGTGATAAGGACCAAGCCAGAAAAAATATCATTGAAGCGCTGCACGATGTGGATTGGGGAGACAAAATAATCTCTGTGCGTATTAATGGACTGGATACCCATTATATGTATCGTGATGTTGTTGATCTTCTGGAAAAGGGCGGGGAGCGCCTTGACTTGATTATGATCCCGAAAGTTGGAACGGCATCCGATGTTTATGCGCTGGATATGCTGGCAACACAAATCGAGACAGCTGTTGGACGGAAAAAGAAAGTTGGTTTCGAACTGATCATCGAAACGGCTCTTGGTATGCAGAATATTCATGAAATTGCAGCGGCTAGCAAACGCAATGAAAGCCTGCATTTCGGTGTGGCTGACTATGCGGCCTCCACAAAAGCCCGGACAACTTCCATCGGTGGCCCAAACCCGCTTTACGGTGTTTTGACTGATCCCGCTGAAGATGGCAGCCGCGATTATCATTGGGGTGATATGTGGCATTACGCAATCGCCCGTATGGTTGTAGCCGCGCGTGCAAACGGCTTGCGGGCGATTGATGGCCCTTTCGGTGATTTCTCTGATCCGGATGGATATACGGCTCATGGTAACCGCGCGGCAATCCTTGGCTGCGAAGGAAAATGGGCAATTCATCCAAGTCAAATTCCATTGGCAAACGAAATATTTACTCCCGCTGAAAAAGAAGTGGCCAAAGCACGCCGCATCCTTGAAGCAATGGAGAAAGCGCAGGCAGAAGGTGCCGGTGCTGTTGCTCTGGATGGTGGTTTGATTGATATCGCCTCTATCAAGCAAGCTGAGGCTTTGGTAACGCAAGCCGATATTATTGCATCAAGAAAGTAAGAAACTAAATTTCTGAGTTGGGTTTTGGCCCATTGTTCTTATATAAAGGCGGATCGGTTCATTTACGGAACCGTTCCGCCTATTTATTAATCAGCATTAACGTAATGCTGTCATGTTGAGTTTGGATATGAACAATTTTCTTGATTTCGAAAAACCAATTGCCAACCTTGAAGGTAAAATCCGCGATCTGGAGGCCCTCGACAATGGTAGTGATCTGGAAATTAATGAAGATGTTGCCAAGCTCAGGCAAAAAGCCAGCCAGCTTTTAAAAAATACCTACAATAAGCTGTCTCCGTGGCAAAAAACACAGGTTGCCCGACATGTGGATCGCCCAAAATTCAGTGGAATTGCGGCTCAATTATTTGAAGACTTCACGCCTCTGGCCGGAGATCGTGGATTTGCGGAGGATCACGCTATTATTGGTGGGTTAGCGAGATTTCGTGGTCAAACGGTGATGGTTATGGGAACAGAAAAAGGCCATGATCTGGAAACCCGTCTTCATCATAATTTCGGTATGGCACGCCCGGAAGGATATCGTAAAGCACAACGCTTGATGAAAATGGCCGATCAGTTTGGTGTTCCAATTTTGACATTTGTTGATACGTCAGGTGCCTATCCCGGTATTGGTGCTGAAGAGCGGGGCCAAGCCGAAGCAATTGCCAAATCCATTGAAGTCAGCCTGGATGTTCGCGTGCCTGTAATAGCCTCAATTGTCGGTGAGGGAGGATCTGGTGGTGCAGTAGCTCTCGCAACGGCAAATACAGTCCTTATGTTTGAAAATTCAATTTATTCGGTAATTTCACCGGAGGGGTGTGCCGCTATTCTTTGGAAAACAAGAGAAAAAGCACAAGATGCGGCGACAGCCATGAAGCTGACAGCGCAGGATCTCTTGAAGTTGAAAGTTATTGATAAAATAATCAAAGAACCTCTTGGAGGCGCACAAAGAGATATCCAAGCTGCGATTTCCTCTTTGGGAGATGCGGTTGAGCAAGAACTTAGCGCTTTGCAAGACAAAGAACCCGGAGAATTACGCGAAGAACGGCGCAGAAAATTTCTGGCCATTGGGCGTCTCGACGGTATCGCGTAGTTTTTCCATACTTAGAATATTGGAGGCATGATTGAACATGCCTCCAAAAACTTACATACGCGCTTTAAAAGCTGCACCAAGTTGTGAAACAGATTGTTGATGGGCTGTCCAATGACGTCCGCCTATCATTCCTCCATCAACGAGAAGATCGGCAGCATTGATAAAGGATGAATCGTCCGATGCCAGGAATAATGCGGCCTTGGCAATGTCTTCGGGCAACCCCGCTCTAGGGATCGGTTGGGCTGAGCCGAGCATTTCTGCAGCGACAGATGCGGACGCGTCGGCAGCTTGCCCCGTTAAACCAAGGGCTTTCCCAAAAATACCAGTTGCCGTTGCACCAGGGGATATGGAATTGACCCTGACATTGGATTCGCCAAGTTCCATGGCCGTGCTGCGGGTTAGTTGAAGAACAGCAGCTTTTGCGCTGCTATAGATCATAGACGTCGAATAACCTGCCAGATGCCCGGCAATACTGGCATTATTGATGATGCTTCCTGAATTTTGTTTCTTCATATAGGGAGCAACATGTTTTGTCCCTAGCATCACGCCGCCAAACAATACGGACATGGCTTTCATGGCCTGTTCATAATCAACGTTTTCGATGCTGCCAACCGGGGCAGGTCCTCCGGCATTGTTGAAAAGAATGTCGATTTTTCCAAATTTCTCTGCTGTATTCTCAATCAGATCTTTTACATCCTGTTCAATAGACACATCGGATTTTTGGAAAAAAACATTTCCACCCAAGCGCTCCTGAATGGCTTTTCCTTCTGCTTCTCGGCGCCCTGAAAAGACGACAGTGGCGCCTTCTTCTTGAAAGAGTTCGACTGATTTTAAGCCGATGCCGCTTGTTCCCCCTGTAATGATAGCCACTTTGCCGTTCAATCGACCCATGAGCTTTTCCTTTATTGTGAGTGGGCTATGCTGTTAGTGTAATAAAAAAAATCAGGGAGGAGAAGAGTGAGAGCTGCTAAATTGCCTTATTCTTTTGATCCTGAAATGGAACCGACAGTTTTAGTATGCACAGTGATGAATAAGTATACTAAACTAGGCAGTCAGAAGTCGTGAGGGAATTGGTATTGTGCTTTATCATATTGTGATTATTGCAGCGTATGCTTTGACGGCTGTCGTTATTACCCGTCAAGTGCCTACTTATTTTCCTGAATTAGGGCCAACAATGGGTTACTGGCTCGGCGGCACTTTCTTTCTTACCTGCGCGTTGATGCATGAATTTATAATGCGGCGGGTTGAACGTGCCAATTTGCAAAAAGAAATCAAATTGATGCGGCGAGATCTTGCTGATGCTGAATCTGGACTGGAAAGATTTGAAAATATCCTGGGCGGACTTGCTGGCGGGAACGCTGATATGGACAGTTTTGCTACAGAAATGCAAATGCTCCGAAAACTACTCAATCAGTTGACCACGGAAATGAAGAAAGACAAAAAACTCGCGCCTAGCCCCAGTACTGCACATATTGAATCAGATGTCAGCAAAATTGAACGCCCTTCTCTGGTTGTGGAACCTCCTGAACTTGAAGAAGAGCAAGGGCCTGACCGGGATGAAATTCTTGAAATCGTACGCACTGGTCTTCAGGAAAACCGCGTCGATTTATATTTACAACCTGTTGTTAGGCTTCCGCAAAGGCGGGCTATGTTTTATGAGGCTTTCTCTCGTATTCGCGGCCCCCATGGTGAAATTATTACCCCGGGCCAATATTTGTCGGTGGCCGAAGAAGCAGGACTTATAGGCACTGTTGATAATTTATTGCTTATTCGTTGTGTGCAACTGATCCGCCGAGTTCGGCAGCGAAAAAATGAAATCGGTTTTTTCGTCAACGTCTCTGCGCGTACCATGCGAGATAGTTCATTTTTTCATCAGTTTGTAGAATTTCTGGATCGTAACAGCGATTTGAATAAGAGTTTGATACTGGAATTTTCTCAAGAAGATATTGATGCCGCGACAGCTCCTGTAAAGGAAGGGCTAAAAATGCTGGCCGATATGGGTTTTGCCTTTTCAATGGATCGTGTCACGCGGCTGGATATGGATTTCCAGAAACTTGGGGAAAATAATTTTCGGTATTTGAAAGTTGCCGCCTCAGATTTGTTGCCTGGAGGCGCTGGACTGCCCATGAATATTCATCCCGATGACTTGCAAGAGGCGCTTACCCGCGCGGATATCGAGCTCATTGCCAGTATGGTTGAAGATGAGGATACGGTTATCGGCCTTCTGGATGTGGAAATCGGGTATGGCCAAGGATATTTGTTCGGTGTTCCTAAACCGCCGCAGGTCGCAAAATAGGCGAATTGTCTTTTTACGATCTTTTGGAAAACCCATTCTTTATTTGACCTCGCCGATCCGCAGAGTTATTTCTGTCCGCTTTCCTGATTGAATTGTGCTGGAGTGGGTATGTCCTTTGAAATTATTCCGGGTTTAGCGTCTCACGCTAATAATTATGATGCTTTTATCCTGGATTTGTGGGGCGTTGTTCATGATGGTACAAAACCTTACCCGGGAGCCTTGGAGTGTATGGCTAAACTCCGCGAAGGCGGTCGGCCGTTGTTGTTGCTGTCAAATGCGCCGCGCACACATGATTTTGTCACGGAATTTTTGGAGAGTATTGGTGTTTCGCAGTCATCTTATGATCATATCTTAACGTCAGGAGATATGACCCGCCATGTTTTGAAGGAAAAACGGCACGAATTCTTGAAAGAGAATGACCGTAAATTCTATCAGATCGGCGCAGAAAAAGACCGCGGTGTTGATGATGGGCTGGACTATCAACGGGTATATGATTTGCAGGACGCGCATTTCATCATTTGTACAGGATTGGCGAATGACGATGTTGAAACGCCAGAAGAATATCGCCAGCTCCTTATTGAAGCGGCACAAAGAAAACTCCCCATGCTCTGTGCCAATCCGGATCTTACGGTGATGAAAGGTCCGAAAACTCTCTATTGTGCAGGATCTCTTGCGGCCCTTTATGAAGAATTGGGCGCGCCAGTTGAATTGTTTGGAAAGCCATATCCATGGGCTTATAAACTCTCTATGGAGAAACTGGGAGTGTATGATCCGTCGCGTATTTTAGCGGTTGGGGACAGTATGCGGACAGATATTAAAGGCGCAACTGGCATGGGCATGGATAATATTTTGGTGAGCGGTGGTATCCATGCGGAAGAATGGGGGCTTGCACCCGGTGATGTTCCAGGTGCGGAACAGGTTCGCGAAATATCTGAACTACATGGATTTAACCCAACTTATGTTGTTGGACATATGACTTGGTGAGAATAAAAGCCGCTCTTTTCAGCGGCTTCTATTTTTTAACTGAAGAGGGCATCGATATCATCTTGATCGATGCTACCTTCGGTCTCTAAATCAGCTTCTGTTTTTTTCTTTTTTGGTTTTTTGACATCATCAGAAGAGTCTGTCTCAACCTCGTCTTTCGCAGAAACGTCGTTTTCAGCGAACATATCGTCTACATAGCTTTGATCTACGCCTTCGCCTTCAAGGGCAGGACCGTTTAACAAAGCCGCGTCACCTTCTCTCGCGTCTACTGGACTTTCAGAAAGAGCGCCTCCTTCATGTCCCCAAGCTTTGGTGAGTTTGTGGAGATAATCTTCAATATATTCCAACGTGGAAACAACCTTGCTTATTCTTTGCCCGGTTATATCCTGAAAAGAGCAGGCTTCGAAGATTTCCATGCAAGCATCATTGACGACATCCGCCTCTGTCACCCTTGCAGCCATAATCTTCTCTGCCGCTGTCATAATCTGATCGGTTGCAGATTCTGTCGCCATGACAATTGCATCAAGCTCTTTTCCTGCTCGCGGCAATTTTTCTTGCGTCAGATCGTTCGGTTTAATCTGAGAAATCTCTGACCTGGCGGAGACAATAAAGCCTACGAGATCGCGGCAATCCGTGTGCAGGGACGCGATCTCATCTCTAAGGGCTGTGACTTCGTCTTTGGGTGCCATTAAAAGTCGCCCAATACCGCCGACATTTTTGTCTTCAGCGTTGCAGCATTGAAAGGCTTAACAATGTAATTGTTTACACCGGCTTTTTTCGCAGCAATCACGTTATCCGTTTTAGATTCAGCCGTGATCATAATGAACGGTGTCGCTTTCAGTGATTCATCAGCCCGAACCTCCTGCAAAAGCTGGTATCCGGTCATGGGCTCCATATTCCAGTCGGAAATTACCAACCCATATTGACGTGTCCGCATTTTTGATAGCGCAGCAGAACCATCTGCAGCTTCATCTACATTGTCAAAGCCGAGCTGTTTGAGCAGGTTACGGATGATCCGCAACATGGTTTTATAATCATCAATGATTAGGATCGGCATGTTCATGTCGACAGCCATAGAAATACCCTCTTTAAATATGCTTTTCTACTTAGGTTCCCAGATCACCGTCTTCGGTGGCAATCCATTCGTTTGGAAACACTACGGAGTGAACCTAAAAAAATGGTTAATAGCATCCAAACCATGCGTAAAAATTGCTGATAAAAGTTGGAAATTTGTTTTTTTATCCTCTGAGTAGAGGAATATCATACGTTTTAACCAGTGGTATAGCTTGCGAAGGTGGGGCTGAGGGCTCTATATTGCACTGCAAAAATATAACAAATTGAGGTGAGTTAATGTCTGATTATGAAAAATTGCATGGTTATTTTCTGGAAGACCTGTCTGTCGGCATGTCTGAAATGTTTGCCAAAACAATAACGGATGCGGATATCGTCATGTTTGCAGGGGTTACCGGTGATACCAATCCGGTTCACATCAATAACGAATTTGCAGAAAAGACAATTTTTAAAGAAAGAATTGCTCACGGCATGCTTTCTGCAGGACTGATTTCAACTGTTTTTGGAACAAAATTACCAGGCCCAGGAGCGATTTATATGAATCAAAGCCTGAATTTTAAAGCGCCTGTATGCGTCGGGGATACGGTCACGGCAAAAGTAACTTTGAGGGAAATAAATGGAAAGCGGGTTTCGTTTGACTGTACATGTACCGTTGGTGATACAGTAGTACTGGATGGTGACGCCACTTTAATGGTATCTAAGCGACCACAAAAATAAGAAAATAGCGAGCCGGAGAGTTTCAAATGCGCATTTTGCGAAAATACACAGATGTACCTGCCGACGGCAGAGGGTGTGTATTGGCCATCGGAAATTTCGATGGCGTTCACCGTGGACATCAGTCCGTCATTGCACATGCCCAGGCCGAAGCAAAAAAGGCCAATGTATTAAGCGGTGTTCTAACCTTTGAACCTCATTCTCGGGAATTTTTTGCGCCAGATGCTCCAGCGTTTCGCCTTTGCAATCTCGAAACCAAGGCGGCTCATTTGAGCTGGCTGGGGGTCGACATCATGATGGCATTGAAGTTTGACCTCGATTTTTCGCAAAAATCGGCAGAAGACTTTGTAAAGGATGTCCTGGTCGACGGCTTTGCTGTCAGTCATGTTGTCGTTGGTTATGACTTTATCTTTGGTCACAAGCGTCAGGGTACAACTGTAATCCTGGCGGAACTTGGAAAAAAATACGGGTTCGGTGTCACTGTGGTGGAACCGGTCGGTGAGGATACCCAGATTTTCTCATCAACGGCAATTCGCGATTCTTTGGCAGTAGGTGATGTTAGCACGGCAGCAAAATTGTTAGGCCATTGGTGGGAAGTTGAAGGCCGGGTCATCGAAGGTGATAAAAGAGGCCGGACAATTGGCTTTCCAACTGCAAATATTCCAATCACTCATTATCATCAACCAAAACTCGGTGTTTACGCGGTCCGGGTTGGTTTGCACAAAGATGATGGAACAACCTGGGTGAATGGTGTTGCAAATTATGGCCGAAGACCAACTTTTGATAAGAAGGATCTATTGTTGGAGGTTCATCTTCTTGATTTCGAGGGAGATCTTTATTCTCAAAAAATCAGGGTGGCTTTTGTCGATTTTATTCGGGCGGAAATGAAATTCTCGGGAATTGAAGAGCTTGAAGGTCAAATTCATAAAGACGTCGTAACGGCTCGTTCGATGCTTGATGAAAAGAACAATCGGCAGGATAAATATGCCGATAAAAAAGGTGCGACTGGTGTATCCTAAAAAAGTTGATGAAATTGGATGAAAACTGATTTCTCGACAGCATATTCATGAATTGATACAACAGGCGCTATGAAATTAATGCGACATCATATGAGCAGAACATTTTTGATGAATGGGGCTCCCGATCGAATTACCTGCCCGGCCTTTTGATTTAAGGTCGGGTATTCTGGATTTTAGTGAGGCAGCACGTTTGGATTTCTGCTTCAGGGTGAAAATCACCCACCAATATTTCTATTATTTGACTACTGTTAGGATCAGTTCGCTACAATGAGCACTGACTATAAATCGACGCTTTCACTCCCAACAACCCGTTTTCCAATGAAGGCAGGTTTGCCCAACAAGGAGCCCGGTATTCTAGAACGCTGGGAGAAAATGGACTTGTTCGGCAAAATACGGGAACAATCCAAAGGGCGTGAACAGTTCGTTCTTCATGATGGACCTCCTTATGCCAACGGGCATCTTCATATGGGGCATGCCATGAACAAGGTTCTGAAGGATGTCATCAGTCGTAGTCAACAAATGCAAGGCAAAGATTCCCATTATGTCCCGGGTTGGGATTGCCACGGATTACCCATTGAGTGGAAAATTGAAGAAAAATACAGAAAAGCAGGAAAGAACAAAGACGAAATTCCTGTTTCTGAATTTCGCAAAGAATGCCGGGACTTCGCCGCTGAGTGGGTCGATATTCAGCGTGAAGAGTTTAAGCGACTTGGTGTGACCGGTGATTGGGATCGCCCATATTTGACCATGAGCTATGATGCCGAAGCACAAATTGTCCGTGAACTTCTGAAATTCTCTACGAATGGCGGCCTGTATCGCGGATCAAAACCGGTGATGTGGTCTCCTGTCGAAAAGACAGCTTTAGCGGAGGCTGAAGTTGAATACCACGATCATGTTTCAACAACCATCTATGTCCGGTTCCCTGTTGTCAAAGGTCCTGAAGAATTCAAGGATGCCAGTATCGTTATCTGGACCACAACACCTTGGACAATGCCTGGCAACCGTGCGATCTCTTATGGCAATGACATCAATTACATTGGTGTAGAAGTTACATCTGTGGAAGAAGGGGCTCTCGCCAAAGTCGGAGAAAAACTCCTTGTTGCTGCTGACCTGTTGGAAGACGCTCAAAAAGAAACGGGTATTTCTGGCACCACAACTTTCTGGCAGGGGACGGGTGAAGCTTTTTCAGATGTGATCTGTCGTCACCCATTTGCGGGTCAGGGGTACGATTTTGAGGTGCCGCTCTTTGAAGGAGATCATGTCACGGTTGAAGCCGGTACAGGTTTTGTTCACACGGCACCAGGGCATGGTCAGGAAGATTTCGAGGTCTGCAAAAAATACGGAATGACTGAGGTTCCTCAAACTGTTGATGAGGATGGAACTTTTTTCAAACATATTCCTCTTTTTGCGGGAGAGCATGTTTACAAATGTAATGAACATGTCGCGGATGAACTCGAAGCGGCAGGTGCTTTGCTTAAACGCGGTAAGGTCAAGCATTCCTATCCTCATTCATGGCGTTCAAAAGCGCCATTGATTTTCCGAAATACCAGCCAGTGGTTTATCTCCATGGAGGTGAATGATCTTCGCAAAAAAGCGTTGGCAGCAATTGACGAAACCAAGTGGTATCCGCGATCTGGTCATAAGCGTCTCTATACGATGATGGAAAACAGGCCTGACTGGGTCTTATCTCGTCAACGCGCATGGGGCGTTCCGATCACAGTCTTTGTGAATAAGGAAACCACTGAAATTCTTCAGGATGAAGAGGTTAATGCCCGTATCGTCCAGATCATGGAAGAAGAAGGGGCTGATGCCTGGTTTGATTCCGGTGCAGCGCGTTTCCTTGGGGATAAATACGATCCGGCAGACTATGAAATGGTTATGGATATCCTGGATGTCTGGTTCGATTCTGGCTGTACCCATGCTTTCACACTTGAAAATCGGCCAGAAATGAAATGGCCAGCTGATCTTTACCTTGAAGGTACGGATCAGCACCGTGGGTGGTTCCATTCTTCCTTACTTGAATCGTGTGGTACCCGAGGTCGTGCACCTTATGATGCTGTCCTGACACATGGTTTTGTTATGGATGGGAAAGGACGGAAAATGTCCAAATCCCTTGGTAATATCGTTGCCCCTGAGAAAATCATAAAACAAAATGGTGCAGATATTCTGCGCCTTTGGGTTGTCGCATCCGATTACACAGAAGATATGCGGATCGGCAACGAGATCGTTCAAGGCCAAGTGGATAGCTACCGACGCCTTCGTAACACTTTACGATTCATACTGGGTAATCTGGCAGATTGGGATGACAGCGAAAAAGTTGATGTGTCCGAAATGCCTGAGCTTGAACAATGGGTAATGCATCGGATTTCTGTTCTTGATGAACAGGTCCGAAATAACTGCAACGAATATGAATTTAGCCGGGTTTTCACAACAATCCAGAATTTCTGTACGTTAGAACTCTCCGCGTTTTATTTTGATATCCGCAAAGATGTTCTTTATTGCGATGGTGTGAACGATCTGCGCAGGCGAGCCGCGCGGACTGTATTGGATCAATTGTTCCATTGTCTGACGTCCTGGCTTGCGCCAATTCTCGTTTTCACTGCCGAAGAAACATGGCAGTCACGTTTTCCAGATGAAGAGGGAAGTGTTCACATGAACCTGTTCCCTGAAATTCCTGAAAACTGGCGTAATGAGGCGTTGGATGAACGTTGGACGAAAGTGCGTGCTTTCCGACGGGTTGTCACCGGTGCACTTGAGATTGAGCGTCGTGAAAAGCGCATTGGATCAAGCCTGCAAGCCTCTCCAACTGTATATGTGAGTGCTGAGTATAAATCCCTCCTTGAAGATCTGCCACTTGATGATATCTGTATTGCATCAGGGTTGACTTTGGTAGAAGGGGAGGCTGCGGCCGATGCCTTTTCGCTGGATGATGTTCCTGGCGTCGCAGTTGTTTCAGCCTTGGCTGAGGGCGAAAAATGTCAGCGCTGCTGGAAAATTCTGGATGAAGTTGGCACAAATGACAAATATGAAGATCTCTGCAACAGATGTTCTAATGTTGTGGATGGCCTGGATATTCCGTTGGAGGTTTCGTGAACCCAATACTGCGTAATGGGTTGATAATTGCGACACTGATCGTTGCCATAGATCAACTGTTTAAGATCCAGATGGTCGAATATATGGCCGCTTATCCTTACGGAATAGATGTCACGTCTTTCTTCCGCCTCGTTATGGTCTGGAATAGTGGTGTCAGTTTTGGAATGTTTGCAGGTGGTGAAACAACGCGGTGGGTGTTAATCGCTGTTTCACTGGTCATCAGTCTGGTTCTTGTCGTTATTCTCGCAAAATCGGACAAAAAACTGATCGGATATGCTATGGGGCTCGTCTTGGGCGGGGCCATTGGAAATGTCATCGATCGTCTACATTACGGGCGTGTCGCTGACTTTTTCGATGTTGATCTGATCTTTATGCGGTGGCCAGCATTTAATATCGCAGATGTTGCGATTGTTTGTGGTGTCATGTTGCTGTTATTGGAAAACTTGTTTTTTGACAAAAATTCGTCTAAAAATAGCGCATGATTCAGGGGTTTGGAAATATGTACAAGTTTAACAGAATTCTTTACGCGGCATTACTCTTGCCATTTATCGTAACTGGATGTGACAGTACGCGTCAGGCCCTTGGAATTGATGGTAAAAAAGCACCCGATGAATTTGCCGTGCTGTCAAAAGCACCGCTTATCATTCCTCCGGACTTTTCCTTGCGCCCACCGGCACCCGGACAAAAAGGACCACAAGATTCACTCGTTCGCAATAATGCACGCAAAGCCTTAGTTGGATCAAACGGTGTAATTACACCTGAAGACGCGGCTGCTGCGGGTACTTCAGCGGGTGAGCTTGCGCTTCTACGTCAGGCGGACGCCGAAAATGTAGACTCGAGTATCCGGCGGATTATCAATGAAGAAACAGCTATTCTTGCCGAAGACGACCAAAGTCTGATGGAGCGGGTCATGTTTTGGCAGGACCAACCGGAATACGGAACGATTGTTGATCCGACAAAAGAGAAAAAACGGATTCAAGAAAATGCAGCGCTCGGTAATTCGGCCTCTGATGGTGGTGAAACGCCTACAATTGAACGTCGCAAGCGGGCTTTGCTTGAAGGCATCTTCAATTAATTAACTCTGCTGTTTTCAATGGATGTTAGCCGGCATCTTTTTGCCGGATAGCAGTATTGTGATCTTTTTTTCTATTGTATGTCTTGTATTCTTATTGCCCGCATCTTTAATAGACAGGTGTCATTGAACAGGGATTGAAATTGGTTATGAAGGCATTTTTAACAGGAATAGTCTGTACTTATCTTATCGTTTCAGCGTCGGTCGCGATCGCAAAGGAACAGCCCTCCAAAATTCCAACTCTCTTTAATCCCTTTACGACAACTCTTGAAAATGGGTTGGAAGTTGTTGTGATTGAAGATCACCGTGCTCCAGTTGTCACCCATATGGTGTGGTACCGAATTGGATCCGCAGATGAACCTTCCGGTAAATCAGGGATCGCCCATTTTCTGGAACATTTGATGTTTAAGGGAACGGACAAGATCGCATCGGGAGAGTTTTCTGCAATCGTTGCAAAAAATGGTGGACAGGACAACGCCTTTACCTCGCAAGATTATACGGCCTATTTCCAGAATTCCAGTGTGGATAAACTGCCTTTACTGATGGAACTGGAATCAGATCGTATGAGCAATCTCATCTTGAATGACGAGGCTGTTGGCCCGGAATTGCGGGTTGTTCTGGAGGAAAGATCCCAACGAACAGATAACAATCCTGGCGCTCTTTTCGGAGAGCAACTGGGAGCGGCGCAGTTTTTGGCGCACCCCTACAGGATACCAGTGATTGGTTGGCGCAATGAGATTGAGAAACTGACAACTCAGGATGCCATTGATTGGTATAAAAAATACTATGCTCCAAACAACGCCATTCTTGTTGTCGCTGGCGATGTGGTTGCATCTGATGTTTTCGACATGGCTAAGAAATACTACGGTCCCAATAAGCCAATTGAATTACCTGAACGCATCCGAAAGAAAGAGCCGCCGCAGCTTGCCAAAAGAACGCTGGTCATGCACGACAAACGCGTTCGAGAGCCTTCATGGCGGCAAAGCTTCCTGGCACCCACCGCAAGGGT
>PJEL010003298.1_pt1 | contig 13985 bp, 10 predicted proteins | sample 1853271 | NCBI WGS metagenome assembly PJEL01 (sample SAMN08108733, study PRJNA415343) | Invertebrate metagenome, whole genome shotgun sequencing project. | host: Globobulimina | place: Sweden: Gullmar Fjord | collected 2015-08 | reverse complement strand
ACTGTTATGACCTCAAAAGCAACTGTTAACTCATTAGCTGAGTTAGAGCAAACTCAAGACTTTATCCGTCGCCACATTGGCCCTAGTGAATCACAAACTCAAGCTATGTTAAATGACATTGGTGCAGAGTCGGTTGACGCCTTAATTGATGAAATCGTTCCAAGTGATATCCGTTTAGCTGATTTACCAAAAATCGAAGAGAGCAAAACAGAAGTTCAAGCATTGGCTGACTTAAAAGCCGTTGCTAGCTTAAATAAAGTAAACGACACTTACATTGGTTTAGGTTACTACGGTACCTTAACACCAAACGTTATCTTACGTAACGTACTAGAAAATCCAGGCTGGTACACGGCTTACACGCCATACCAACCAGAAATTGCACAAGGTCGTTTAGAGTCATTATTAAACTACCAACAAATGTGTATCGACCTTACTGGTCTTGAGCTAGCGTCAGCTTCATTATTAGATGAAGGTACTGCAGCAGCAGAAGCGATGGCATTAGCCAAACGTGTTTCTAAAAACAAAAAATCAAACTTATTCTTTATCTCTGATGATGTTTTCCCACAAACAATCGACGTTGTTAAGCAACGTGCAGAAATGTTTGATTTTGATGTTATTGTTGCACCAGCAAATGAAGCTGCTGATCACGATATCTTTGGCGCACTTATCCAATACCCAGGCGCTTCAGGTGAAGTAACTGATATCAGTGAGTTAATCGAAAAAATTCATGCTAAAAAAGGTATCGTTGCCGTAGCTGCCGATATCATGAGTTTAGTTATGCTTAAATCACCAGGTGAATTAGGCGCAGATGCTGTTATTGGTTCAAGCCAACGCTTTGGTGTGCCAATGGGATACGGTGGTCCACACGCTGCATTCTTTACCACGTCTGACAAGTACAAACGTTCTTTACCGGGTCGTATTATCGGTGTATCAAAAGATACGCGCGGTAACAACGCATTACGTATGGCTATGCAAACACGTGAGCAACATATCCGTCGTGAAAAAGCCAACTCAAACATTTGTACAGCGCAAGTATTACTAGCCAACATGGCAGCGTTCTACGCGGTTTACCACGGTCCTCAAGGTTTAAAAACTATTGCTAACCGTATTCACCGTTTAACTGACATTTTATGTTTAGGTACAGCAACTAAAGGCTTAACCGCTGTTCATGCTAACTACTTCGATACGTTAACATTCGATGTAGACAACAAAGAAGAAATCGTTGCCCGTGCTTTAGCGGCTAACCTTAACCTTCGCACAGACGTTGATGGTCAAGTTTCAGTATCTTTGGATGAAACAACTACGCGTGAAAACGTTGCCGTATTATTTGACGTATTATTAGGTGCTGGTCACGGTTTAGACGTTGCTGCCCTTGATGATAAAATTGTTGAGTGTGGTCATTCTTCAATTCCTGCATCATTAGTACGTGAGTCTGAAATATTAACTCACCCAGTATTTAACTCATATCACAGCGAAACAGAAATGCTTCGTTATATCAAAAAACTTGAGAACAAAGATTTAGCATTGAACCACTCAATGATTTCTTTAGGCTCTTGTACCATGAAGTTAAATGCAACAGCACAAATGATCCCAGTATCATGGCCAGAATTTGCTAACTTGCATCCTTTTGCACCTGTTGACCAAGCGCAAGGCTACAAGAAAATGATTGATGAACTAGCCGATTGGTTAGTTGAGTTAACTGGCTACGACAAAATGTCTATGCAGCCTAACTCTGGTGCTCAAGGTGAATACGCTGGTTTAATCGCGATTCACAAGTATCACGAAAGCCGAGGGGACAGCCATCGTAACATTTGTTTAATCCCAGCATCTGCTCACGGTACTAACCCTGCATCAGCAATGATGGTTGGTATGAAAGTTGTAGTAGTAGATTGTGATAAAGAAGGTAACGTTGACATGGCTGACCTTACAGCCAAAGCTGAAGAGTTACGTGATAACCTTTCTTGTATCATGATCACATACCCGTCTACACACGGTGTTTATGAAACTACGATTGCAGAAATTTGTAACATAGTTCATGACAACGGCGGTCAAGTTTACCTTGATGGCGCAAACATGAACGCACAAGTAGGTTTAACTTCACCAGGTCACATAGGCGCTGATGTTTCTCACTTAAACTTACACAAAACTTTCGCTATTCCACATGGTGGCGGTGGTCCAGGTATGGGTCCTATCGGCGTTAAGTCGCACTTAGCACCGTTCTTGCCAGATCATGCAATCATCAACGTAGATACCGAAACTAAAGGTAACGGCGCAGTATCAGCTGCACCATTTGGTAGTGCTGGTATCTTATGTATCTCTTACCTTTATGTTGCCTTATTAGGTAAAAAAGGCGTAACTGATGCAACTAAATACGCAATCACTAACGCTAACTACTTAGCGAAGAAGTTAAGCCAACATTACCCATTACTTTACACAGGTAAAAATGGTCGTGTTGCGCATGAGTGTATTGTTGATTTACGTCCAATTAAAGCGGAATCAGGCATTACAGAAGTTGATTTTGCTAAGCGTCTAATGGATTACGGTTTCCATGCACCAACGATGTCGTTCCCAGTAGCGGGCACGTTCATGATTGAGCCGACTGAATCTGAGTCTAAAGTTGAGCTTGACCGTTTCATCGAAGCAATGGTTTGCATCCGTGATGAAGTACGTAAAGTTGAGTCAGGTGAGTGGAACAGCGACAATAACCCACTGCACAATGCTCCGCATACACTTGCTGATATTACTGAAGTTTGGGAACGTCCTTACTCGGTTCAAGAAGCAGTATTCCCAGTAGCAGCGGCAGCAGCTAACAAATTCTGGCCAACGGTTAACCGTATTGATGATGTATACGGGGATAGAAATTTGATTTGTTCATGTCCTCCGGTATCTTCATACGAAGACTAATTTTTTCGAAAATTTAGAGCTTTAAATGAAAAGGCGAACCAGAAATGGTTCGCCTTTTTTGTCTTTATTCATAGATTTATGAGCTAAGTTGACGTAACCAATTGAAAAGATTAATGTCTCCTAAGCAACGAAGAATAGTCGTTAAATCTATCTTGCTAGGTTAAGTATCTAGTAAGTTCGCATTAATAATTGTTAGGTAAATATAATAATCATGAGTATAGCGGAAGTTAAAGAATTAATTTCAATGTTAGATAACCTCGGTATAGGCGCTATTATTGGTGGAACGATAATTTACTTTTTTATTAAATCATATATCCCCTCGTTTCTAAAAGAAAAAGCCAAAAATCTTGCTACGAAAGAAGATATCGCAGGAATTACAGACCAAGTAGAGGCTGTCAAAATTGGTTATGCCAAAATACTTGAAGAGGTTCGTAGTGATAATCAACTTAGGCTAGCAAGCATAGAAAGAGAAAAAACTATAAAGAAAGAGGTATATCTTATAGCTGCTGAGGCTGTGAATAGAAGCCATTATATGATCAGTAGCTTTCCTAATTTAAATGTTTCAAATGAAGAAATCACCAAAAATATGGTTGAGGATTCAGGTGTAATTGCAAAAATTCAGATTGTAGGAACACAAGAAACAGTTCGCGCAACAAATGAATTTATGGCGGCAATTGAAATTAGTACATTAGATTTAATGCTAGAAAGGTCAAAGCTCCTTGAAAGGAAAGGAGCTATTGATGAAGGCGAACGTTTGAAGCTCAAAGCAGAGGAGGAAATAGATAGGTATATTGAATTAATGAAAAACCTCAGTTTACAAGTAAATCGAAACCAGGAAACATGGGATGTTATAGAAGGTCAGATTGAATTTGAACAAAAACAGATAGTTCAGCATACGACTAAGGTTGCTGAGTTATGGGAAATTCAAGGTCCTGAGCATATAGCATTCACTAGAAAGTGTATGGATTACTTTTTCGATATCTCCGTTTTATTACCCCCAATGATACTTGCAGTCAGAAATGAACTGGAAATGGATATATCTTCAAAAGAGTATTTGGATGTATTTAATGCTAATTTGAATAAAGGTAGGCTAGTTTTTGATGCGTTTGTTACTAAAGTATCTGACTAAGTACCAAATGAGATAGATAAGATAAATGAGGTAAGAGTAAATTTACATGATTTGTCGCGGTGGCGACGACACCCAAAGGGAGACTGCCTCCGGCCTCCCTTTGGAATCCCTCGGAGCTGCTAACAAACGTATTCTTCAATTCACTCAAGTGTTATCGACGTAACAGCGCTGATGGCACATCCATGTGCCTACAGCGCTTTGTTCATCATCCCTGATGAACATACGTGAACACTTTCATTCATTTCAGCGTTTGTTCAAGCAGACTTGGCGCTTGTTTCTTCTATGCTCATATCTAACAGTTCAAAAGCTCTCTGCGTATTATTTTATTGGGAATTACCAAGCACTCCAATTCCCACCTCAGCAATTCAAGCACCAACTAGCAAAGGTAGACCTCGACCCGAGACAGGACGTTGAGGGCTGCCGTTGTTCAGGGATGATAAATCGGCAGGAATTGTGGGCTACGCTAGTTGTTGTTTGAATGTTCTGCTGAGTGGGCGCCACGGGGATTCCAAAGGGGCTTTTGGCGTGTAACACCCCTTTGTGTCTGATGAATTGGCCCTTGTAACCAAATCAGTGCAACAACCTATCATAAATACTCATAATAGGATTTAGAATGGGCAGACTATGAATAAGATCTTTTTCTACGGGGATAACAACTATTCTGTCACGGGGGGGATTACCCGGGGACGGCCATATATCCTTTACATACTATCAAAGTTATTATATTTTTATTATAAGTACTATAAATAATACTTATAATGCTTTAAATGGAAGGTACATAATTATTTATAGACAGTTATGTATTAAATTATTAATAATTTAGGAGATCTAAATGAAAAACATACTATATAAGATAGCTGCAGTAATCACATTATCACTTCAGTTTTTAACATTCCAAGCTAGTGCTACAACAGCTGTTTTGATTTGTGACAATTGTACTACGACACAACAACGTGCTGTGTTAGATAGACACGTACAATTAGAACGTCAGTTAGGCACTTTTGTCATTATCGATACTATTAAAGCTATCTCAACTGAGATAATACTGAAATCAACGAATTCTCCTATGGGAAGTTCAAGAATTGAATATCGCTCATCATCAACAGCAACTAAACCATACTTACTCAATATAAATGCCTCACTTAAAGAGATACAGGCTATTAATGTTCAACTACGTAAAGCTCAGTTGGAAGTTATTATCCCTGCTAGTTCAGGTTTCGAAACTGCAGCAACAGTACTTTTAGCCACAGATGATTTTGAACGGTTTATAGCCAATGATATTAACTCTGCTATGGCAAACTCTGCACTAGCTGAGATAAGAAGGCGAGCACAAAATCAGCTGGAACTTTTGCGGAGTAACCTTAGTATCAGTTTGGTTAGATTTTCTGCTAGTTTAGGGACGCTTGTACAAGATAGCAGCTGGGTAGCAAAGTTTTCTGATGGTTCAAAAATGACAATCGACATTTCATTTAAATACGTGAGCGATAAATTGGCAGCAAGTGTAGAAGCTGACAAAAAAACAGCGTATTCACCAGATGGGATCAGTATACCCTTATCTAAATACACGATGAATGGGTTTCAAGTGAATGGTTCATACGGTCAGGTTCACAGCTATGGAGAGTGGTTTGCATTTTTAGGAACGGTAAGCTCTTACAGAGTAAGAAATGACGAATTATTTTGTGAAGTCATTTCTACAGCTTCTTCAGGAGACATAGAGAGTACTGCAGGGGGCAAAACTAGCTTCACATTTAGATGTGATTAACCTCAATTTAAAGCATCTAAAATTTGGAGCCCATCGAATGTGGGTAACAAATTAATAAATGTGGGCAGAGTCGATTTAATTGATTTGTTGCGGTGGCGACGACACCCTGAAGAAAGAGTGAGGCTGCCTCCACTCTTTCTTTCTCCCTTTGGAATCCTTCGGCGCTGCTACATCAGACGTAATCCTACATACAACACAATATCTGCGACGTAATAGCAATGAAGGCACATCAGGACAATATGCTCCTGCATTGTCTAATAAGGTACATCCTGTACCGTCATGTCCTACATTGCTTTTGCCATCATCCATGATGGCAGTACGTGAATATTGTGCCTCACTCCGGCGTTTGAAGAAGCAGACTTGGTGCTTGTTGATTTTTTGGTTGTTTATTACGAATTAAGAGCTCTTTGCTTGTAAGTGAAACTCCGATCTTACCAAGTGCACCTAATCCCATCTCAGCAATTCAATCACCAACTAGCAAAGGTAGGCCTCGACCCGAGACAGGACGTCGAGGGCTGCCGTAGTTCAGGGATGATAAATCGGCAGGTATCGTGGGCTACGCTAGTTGGTGATTGAATGTTCTGCTGAGTGGGCGCTCTGGGGATTGAAAAGGGGAGCGGAGCGGTCGTTCCCCTTTTCGTGTAGTCGCCACCGCGACGCCAAGCAGAAGAGTAAACTCCAATCCTACCGGTTAGTAACCACCGCGATGCCAAACAGAGAATCAAACTCCAAACCTGTCAGTTAAAAAGCTAACTGATCAAAGTTCTGGTGTTCGCCCCTTTGGGTGTAGTCGCCACCGCGACGTCAAATAGGGAATCAGATTCAATCAGGCTCGGTGCAGTTTCATCTGAGTTAAATTCATAAGTCTGTCAATATTTAGGAAACTTGTTACAATGCTATTTTTTGATTTTAGGTAAACTATGAATAACAGTAATGATCCCTTACACGGCGTAAAACTTGAACAGATCTTAACCGAATTAGAGAAGAAAGTTGGTTGGGAGAAGATGGGTGAGTTACTTAATATTCGTTGTTTTACCAATAACCCGCGTCTTAAGTCGAGTTTGAAATTTCTGCGTACAACCCCTTGGGCACGCAGCAGAGTTGAAATTTTATACCTAAAAACTTTTTGTAGTAAACATAAAGAAACGGGGAAATTAATCAGGTCGATACTCGCTCAGAGTAAAGCCACAGCAGAAAAGACTTCCACCAAACCAACTCCCTTTGTTTGGCCAACATCGAAAAATAAATAGACTTACGCCACCCTGAATACTTTAATGTTTGAAAAAATTGTAGAATCAATGGGGTCAGGTACACTTTAGAATCAATATTAAATGGGGTCAGAGCAAGTTTAATTGATTTGTCGCGGTGGCGACGACACCCAAAGGGGACATAACGCCGTCCCCCCTTTGGAATCCCGCGACGCTGCTACATCAAACGTAATCCTACATTCAACACAATACCTTCGACGTAACAGCAATGAAGGCACATCCATGTGCCACATTGCTTTGACTGGCATCCATGCCAGCAATACGTGAATATTGTGCCTCACTTCGGCGTTTGAAGAAGCAGACTTGGCGCTTGTTTTTTCTACCGTATTTCACTTCATTCTTTTTTAAGTACAGGTGCTCCCGCTAGCACCAATTCCCATCTCAGTGAATAAATCTCGATTTTGTAAAGTTTCAGTCAAGCTGAGCCATGACGTCACATGGATGTGACTTATTAGACAATGCAGGAGCATATTGTCCTGATGGCGAAGACTGCCGCTTTTCATGGACGAATATCGGCAGGTATTGACTGTAAACTCAAAATTGATGATTTATGTTTCACTGAGCGGGCGCCACGGGGATTCCAAAGGGGCATTTGGCGTGTAACGCCCCTTTGGGTGTCGGCGCCACCGCGACGCCAAGCAGAGAATCAAATTCCAAACCTATCAGTTAATCACACAAAAATGATAATGGTTAATTTAAAATAACTACGTTTAAGATTGATTGTTGTTTACAATGACAAAAAATATCACCTAGTTAAGTTTTAATGTCATACCTTATTTCGGTTACCTTATTATGGGCTTTTTCCTTTAGTTTAATAGGCGTGTATTTAGCAGGGCAGGTTGATGCTTGGTTCTCGGTATTAATGCGTATTGGTTTGGCTATGTTAGTCTTTTTACCCTTTTTAAAGTTAAAGGAAGTAAGCTTAAAAACCGCGGTTAGCTTAATGGCTATAGGTGCAATTCAATTAGGCTTAATGTACGTTTTTTATTATCAGTCATTTTTGTACTTATCTGTGCCTGAAGTCTTATTATTTACTGTGATGACCCCTATTTATATCACCTTATTAAATGATGCTTTTGAGCGAAAATTCCACCTTAATTTTATGTTAACCGCATTACTTGCAACTTCAGGTGCTATTGCCATACGTTTTAACTCCATCGACGATAACTTTATTATGGGTTTGCTGTTAGTGCAGTCGGCTAATTTGTGTTTTGCTACCGGTCAGGTCTGTTATAAACGGTTAATGGCTTCCCAACAGTTAACACAGCCTATCAATCAAAAAGCAATATTCGCTTGGTTTTTCATCGGTGCTTTTTGTGTGGCTGCCATTTGTTATTTAATTTTTGGTAACCCGAATAAACTGCCAACCACAGATGTGCAATGGGGGATATTAGTTTATTTGGGGGTTATCGCCTCAGGTGTTGGTTATTTTGCTTGGAATAAAGGTGCTACTTTGGTTAATGTCGGTGCACTGGCTATTATGAATAACTTGCTCATCCCTGCTGGTATTATCGTTAATTTAGTGATTTGGAATCGTGATGCAGATATTACTCGCTTAGCCTTTGGCGGCTCACTCATTGTACTGTCGTTATTATTAAACCAGTGGCTAGAGAAGCGAAGAAATTTGCATAAAGTCAGTTTATAAATTGAATGCTTTACTGAGTGGTTGCCATGGGTTTATTCATTACATCCATGTAGTGTTCCTGCTGCGCAAGTTAGCGGTTACTTTCACCTCTTAGTACTATATAAAGCTTCCAATTATTGTACTTTTACGCATATAGTAATTGTTTTCACCTTAACTATACTTCTTGGGTTTATTGATGATTGATTTTCGTTCCGATACGGTGACAGTACCTTGCACTAAAATGCGTGCATCTATGGCTGATGCCGTTGTAGGTGATGATGTTTATGGTGATGATGCCACTGTAAATGAATTGGAAGCATGGTCAGCTAAACGCCATGGTTTTGAGGCTGCATTGTTTTGTAGCTCAGGCACACAAGCTAACTTACTTGCACTGATGTCACATTGTGATCGAGGTGATGAGTATCTATGTGGACAACAAGCGCATAATTATAAATTTGAAGGGGGAGGCGCGGCAGTATTGGGCTCTATTCAACCTCAGCCGATAGAAAACGAACCCGATGGCACTCTTAGTCTAAGCAAGCTAAAAAAAGCGATTAAACCGGATGATTTTCATTTTGCTAGAACGACACTGATTAGTATTGAAAATACAATAAATGGCAAGGTTTTACCTTTAACGTATTTAGCGCAAGTTAGAGAGTTCGCTGATGCTGAAGGCTTAGCATTACACCTAGACGGTGCTCGTGTCTATAATGCCGCTACTGCCTTAGATGTTGATATTACTGATATTGCAAAATACTTCGATACCATGACTATTTGCTTATCCAAAGGTTTAGGTGCGCCAATTGGCTCATTACTTTTTGGCAGTAAAACATTTATTGCTAAGGCAAGGCGCTGGAGAAAAATGCTAGGTGGCGGAATGCGACAAGTTGGCATTTTAGCGGCGGCGGCAAAAATAGCATTGCAAGATAATATAGAGCGATTAAGCGAAGATCACCTCAATGCGAAGTACCTTGCCGAGCAATTAAATCAGGTTGATGGCATTAAGGTGAACACCAGCTTTGTTGAAACTAATATGGTTTTTGCGAGTTTAAGTTCTGCATTAAATGTTGATGATATTGCCCGTCAGTTATTAGATAAAGGCATACTTATCTCTGCGGGAAATCCCCTAAGACTCGTTACCCATTTAAATATCAATAAAGCCAATATTGATACTATTATTCATGAAATAAGGCAGATAATAAGGTAGTTATTTTAAGCGTCCGCGTGTACCACGCGCTTGATTGATTTCCATTTTCTGTAAAATGGCCTCTTCCATATTAATTCCTTGCCAATGGGCTATGTCGAGTACACGCAGCACAATGTCGGCTAGCTCTTCTTTAAAGGCGGGGCTAGGCTCTTCGTGCCGACATTCATTAATAGCTTCTCCAACTTCAGAGGCAACTAAAGCTAAGGCTTCTAATACTGATTTATTATGCCAGCCCATCGATTCCACCCACTGATAATTCTTCTCTGCAATGTCATTTATATCCATGAGTATTCTCCTAAGTTTTTTTATGTCGTTATGTTTTTTTAGGACACTTTATATTGAGGTAAAAGATAAAAATAAATGGGGCCAGAGTAAATTTACTTGATTTTTCATGGTGGCGACGACACCCAGAAGAAAGGTGGAACCTCGACTAAGCCACCATGGGAATGACAATAGTTAATAACTGTCATTCCATAAGTTACTTGTCGGGAGTCCATATCACTAATAACTGGACCCCCGACTAAGCCATCACGGGGGTGACAATAGTTAGCTAAATAGCCGTTTTCCTTTATCTTCTCTTTCTTCTTGAACTATTATTTTTGTTACCTGTTTTTTTCACTTGTTTCTTTTTCTTCTTATCTAGTATCGGTGCTTTTGAAAACTCTTTATGAAACGGTTGTTCGGTGGCAACAGGAATAACTTGCCCTATGCCATTCTCAATAATAGTTAATTGCCTGATATCATTTTCTACTGCAAATGAAATCGCCATGCCACTTTTGCCCGCACGGGCCGTCCGGCCTATACGGTGTATGTAGTTTCTTGGATCTTCCGGCAAGTTGTAGTTAATCACTAAGGTAATATTATCAACATCAATGCCACGCGCAGCCACATCTGTTGCCACTAATACACGTAAACTAGACGTTTTAAAGTCTTGTAATGCTTGCTCTCTTACGGCTTGTGTTTTACCACTGTGAAGACTGGCGGCAGATATTGAGGCTTTTTCTAGCTCGTTAACTACGATGTCAGCGCCATACTTTGTTTTACAAAAGATGAGTACTTTTGCATAGTTAGGGTTTTGCAGGATATGGAATAGCGAAGGTACTTTATTTGATTTATCAAGCTGGTATACACTTTGATTAACCAAGTCGGCAGTAACGGTTTGTGCAGCAATTTCTACTTTTTTTGGCTCTGCTAATATTGCCTGTGCAAGTACTTCTATTTGTGCAGGCATAGTCGCTGAAAATAACAGTGTTTGGCGTTTTTTAGGTAGTGTAGCTATGATGTTTTGAACATCGTTAAAAAAGCCCATATCAAGCATAGTATCAGCTTCATCTAATACAAATACTTCTAACGCTTTAAAATCGATATCGCCGGTTGCCATTAAATCTAACAACCTACCAGGCGTGGCCACTAAAATGTCTAATCCCTGTGCGATAGCGTCAACTTGCGCTTGTCTTCCTACACCACCATAAACAACTTTAGTGTTAAGCCCTAAACCATCAGAGTAGTCATCAATGTTTTGCATTATTTGCGAGGCAAGTTCTCGTGTTGGCGTAAGTATCAGAGAACGTGTGCTCTTTACTTTGAACTCAATTTTATTTTGTGCAAAGTTATTGATAATCGGCAATGAAAAGGCCGCCGTTTTCCCCGTTCCCGTTTGCGCGATACCCAGAAGATCACTGCCATTAATAAGCGCAGGGATACATGCTTTTTGGATTGGTGTTGGCTGTGTATAGCCTTTAAGGCTAACGCGGTCAATAATTGACGTTAAAAGTGAAAATTCTTTAAATTCTGACATGCTGTCTCGGTATTCTTTAATCATTAGGCTGTTATTCTAGCAGAGTGCGCTAACATATTTAAGGCACATTCAAGCTAACTGTTTCTAACGAATCCCTACAATAGAATAAATGTGAACAGGTCACTTTAAATGTTTTGTCGATACTTCGATGCCAAGCAGCGGAGTAAACTCAAACTAGGTATATATACACCAAACAGAGTATGATATTGGGAATCAAGGGATCAACACCATTGATTTACAGTGTTTAAAAAACAACCTCTTTTCAGAAATCCCTTTCAAAAAACATTAAAAAAGCAAGTTTGTGAAAAAGAACTGAAAAAATACGTTCGAATATGCCCATTCGGGCGATTTTGTAAAACCAAACCTTCATGCTGCTTAGCATTATCGTAGTAAAGAGGGCTTAAAATGGAAAACATACAAGGTGTTGATTCTGGTTCAGCTATAGCAAGAGAGATTCAAGAGACAAAACAAACAAAGGAGAAAATAAAATCAGCCACGAATTCAGCTAATAGATCATTAAAATACACGACAGTATTTTGGTTTGTCACGGCGTTATTTGGACAATGGTTTTTCTTTTATTACATTATGGGATTCTATGGGACCTCAGTAATAAACGATAATATGGAATATTGGAATGTCGTGTTTGAACGCTTTGGCGTTACTCCTTATCGCGCAGGAGATTTTTCCGGTAATCTTGCCTTTGTTGCCCATGCTATAGGGGCCGGTATAGTCGCGTTTGGTGGTGCACTGCAACTAATACCCAAAGTGCGAAATTCCTTTCCAAAATTTCATAAAATAAATGGTTATGTCTATTTAGCAACGGTATTTTGCTTGGCTATTTCTGGCTTCTATTTAGTGTGGATAAGAGATCCTGACCCAGTAGAGCTTAACGGGATTGGTACAACGATTAATGGTTTTCTAATATTAGCATTTGCCTACCTTACCGTGCGACTTGCAATTAAAAAGGATATGACTAACCACAGAAAATGGGCCTTACGACTATTTTTCGTCTCAAATGCTCAATGGATATTAAGAATTGGTACGTTTAGCTATCTAGTAACAGGAAACATACTGAGCATGAAGCCTGCTTTTGGCGACCCGTTTTTTTATATGTGGACATTTGGCTGTTATGTTTTACCGCTACTAACGTTGCAATTGTATTTTTACGCGAAGGAAAGAGGCAGTAACAGGGTTAAGTATGCAACCAGTGGTTTGTTGTTTGTAATCACCATGCTGATGATTATGGGCATGGTCGGCTATATACCTTTCTTATTAAAGGTCTTGTCAGGTAGTTTATAGACGTTATTTGAAGCCATTAATGGCGAAATGGAGCAGCCATAGTTTGCAACTGCTCCATCACATAATTCGTTTAGTGTAAGCGGTGACTGCTGTACACAAGTAAAATACTCAAATCAATACGTTCGAATAGGCCCATTTAAACGACAACACGTCTAAATTAGTGCACATTTGCTAGGTCTTTAATGTGAAGAACTATTAATTGTTTAAAGGAAAACAAATGGAAAAATTAACTATGAATACAAGTAATGTTAATCGCTGGGACTCTCGATTTTTTATTTTTGCGGGTTGTTTTATGTTGATAAACACACTGCTTTTATGGCTTCGTCATTATTCAAATTATCAGTTATCAATTTTATGGCCCGCTATACCGGCAATTACAGGGCTAGCATTTAGTGTATTTGGGCTACTAAAGCTCTACCCGCGAGTGACTATTCATGCCCCGTTAGTAGCCAAAAGTGGTGCTGGCTTTGCGTTATTGGCACTTGCTTCGTTAAGCTTAGTTGCACTATGGATCTTTGCTGTATCGGTTTTTGGTGAAGGCATGCAAAAACAGCAATCTCAATGGCTTCTTGTACTGATCGCCATCTTTATGGTGGCGATGATATTATCATTTTTCACTAATGCCATTGCGTTTTTACGTATTAGTTCACAACAAAAAGTCGGTTACTTGTTAACTGTGCCTTTGGCAATGTGGTTCATCATGTTGGTGACAGGTGTAATAAATGGCATGGAAAGAGGGCTGTCGCTTGATTTTTATACTAACCCGGTTATTGGTGCCGCTTTTTTAGCCTTAGGATTTACGCTTAAAGCAAATAGAAATTCAGAGAATTAAGGATAGAGTTAAGAATATTTGTATAGTGATTATTTAGTCAATGTGTAGTGGTCAACTAATTTTGGCCACGGATTTGTATTCAAGCCAGTATCTTTTCTCTGACTCATTGGGTGTTAGTCCACCATTATAACTGTGAGGCCTAACCTGGCTGTAATATCCAAT
>PJEL010003297.1_pt1 | contig 13986 bp, 16 predicted proteins | sample 1853271 | NCBI WGS metagenome assembly PJEL01 (sample SAMN08108733, study PRJNA415343) | Invertebrate metagenome, whole genome shotgun sequencing project. | host: Globobulimina | place: Sweden: Gullmar Fjord | collected 2015-08 | reverse complement strand
GAGAAGGAGAAAGTGATGAAGAGATTTGTTCTGTTGGCCTTAACAGTACTGATGACATTAACAATTTTCTCAAGCTGTCATCCGTTTCATCCACCATTTCCACATCCACCGCCCCGGTCAAAAACAGCCGCACACTGCCGGTCCAGTTCAGTCGCCAATGCAGGTCGTTGAACTGACTGATCTTATTTTTTTCGACCGCCTCTTTTTCGGCGACAAACTCCTGGACCAACCTGGAATAGCATATCAGATTGCAGGTGCAATGTCTACACTTACAGTTGATGTTGAAGGTACAGGTAAGCCTTATAAAGCTAACTTCTCACTTCAAGGTAAGATTGATGGTGTTAGCGAATTAACTGGTGCACTACCAGTTTATGATGATGACTCCGCTCTTGGTACAATAGCTGATAAGTTTTTCAATGTAACAATAACTGTTACTAATCTTGAAACATTGGACGCAAATACATTTTGTGTTAATAGTTTGTATTTAGCTATATATTAAAATTCATCTGATAAGGTTTTTGTCACTATACATAAATGATATCTTTTTTTGCTTTTCTTTTAATCAAAGGATTCATAAAATTTTCATTTACTAAATCTATATCTTTTCCAAACTCAATGTAAAGTTCATCTTCAAGTTGCAACGTTTGAGACAGTGTCAATCCCTTTGAAGATGTTTTATAAATGATATCTATATCACTATTTTCAGTATTTTTATTTGAAGCAAAACTACCAAACAATCCAATCTTTTCTATAGAGTATTTTTCACTAAAATCTATTTTATGTTTTTTCAGATAATCGATGATTATATTTTGATTTATTAGCTTCATTTTAAAATACTCCTTTTATCTATTATTGTATCTAATTTTTTGTATGAAATTAAAATAGAGGTTTATATCATAAATCTTTCAAATTTTATTTATTTCCTAACAAAAGATGACTATTAGCAGTAATTTTTAGTAATATTCAATAAAAATGCTATAGTTAAGGAATATATACTACTTTCCATATAGTACATTTTCAGTGTAAGACTATTAAGTGATTTTATGGGTAAGTTATATATAATATATACGCAATAAATAGTTATAAATCAAAATACTAGCTAATTGGAAAAGCAAACAGGAGTTTCACTTTTGACAAAATTTAATTCTGATGAATATCTTAAAGGTGACGGTTTAATAGCGGACTATCAGGGCAATATTTCTATTTGTTTGAATGAGATTACTTTCTCAAATTTAGAATTTGATGAAGAAGTAAAAATTAATATTAATAGTCTAGTTCTTGGAAAAGAGAAAGAGTATGGTGGCACGAATGACAAAGAAATAAGCATCTTTTTTGGAAAAGATGATGACGAAACAAAATGGGAAGCTGATTTTAAAAAACTTCATTATAATTTTTCTGGGTGTGTATTTAATAAAAATATGCATTGTAACCCTCTTGAGAATAGTAGTGTAGAATTTGACAATTGTACATTTAAAGAACATTTTTGCATAAATGATGGATATTACTTTGAGAATCAAAAAATAAAAATAAGCGATATAACAATTGCAAATTCAGTATTTGAAAAAGATTTTACAGCTTATAAAGCTAAAATAGATAGGATAAAAATTAAAAATGTTGATTTTGAATCTTTATCTGAGTTTAATGATGTTATTTTTCAAAATGAATTTGATTTAAAAGAAATAAGCTATAAAGGTTTTACATTATTCGATAACTGTATTTTTAATACAAAAGCAAAACTTGAATATGTCATTTTTGAAAAATTTACTTCGTTCAGAAATTCAATTTTTTATAAAGGGTTAAATTTAGATTTTACAAGTGCTGATAAAGAGATTAATTTTTTTGGAATAAAAGGACTTGAAAATAATAAATCAAAAGAAGAAACTTCGCAAGAAACATATCGTATTATCAAATATAACTTTGAAAAAATTGGTAATAAAATAGAAGCAAATAAATATCATGCTTTAGAGTTAGACCAAAAAAGAAGAGAGCTAGAAAAAAACAAATGGAATAATAAAAAAGATTATTTAGTATTTAAACTTCATAGTTGGAGTTCTGAACATTCTACAAATTGGTCATTAGCTTTACTCTGGATCTTTGCTGTTGGTTTTTTAACAGTTTTTTCCCTTCATCTAGATATAGCAAAAGATTTGTTTTTTCAGCCAAATCATTTTAAAATAGAATACATTGGCAAAATGTTTAGTCAATTTTTTAAGTTTATATATATTGGAAATATGGATGATATTTTAAAGAATAATTCTTTTATATTTTTATTAAATAAAATGCTTTTAGGGTATTTGTATTATCAATTTTTAATTTCAGTAAGAAAAGATACTCGAAAATGAGACATCACAAGTCTAACAAATCAGTGGAGCCAATAAATTACCCTGCGGGAAATTCATTGGCTCATTTTAAACGTTATCCAAAATCCTGACATAGAAATTCTAAAGCTAAAAAAATATAGAATAATTTTTAATTTAGCTATAAATTATTTTATAGGATTGTATTTAATTTTATCTATCCCAACCTACTCGATTGAACATTTTTACTGCTGGGATGTTTTCTACGCCTATTTTATATAAACTTGTTTTGTCTTCTTTAAATGTACCCCATGATTTTAATAGTTCTGAGATGTTTGCATTTGGATTTACTGGATATTCAAAATTTACTTTTGCGAATAGTTCTTGAGATTTTACACTTGCTAAAAATTCTATAAACTTAACGGCATTGTCTTTATTTTTACTATATTTAACAACACCAGCACCAGATACATTTATATGAGTTCCTCTTTGACCTTCTGCTTGATTTGGGAAAAATACACCTATCATCTCTGATGTTGCACGATCTGAGAAACTACGACCTTTCATCATCTGACCAATGTAGTAAGTATTTACAATAGCAACATCACCTATTCCAGAAGCAATAGCTCGTAAGCTATCTTTATCTATACCTCTTGGTTTTCTTGCCATGTTTTGTTTAATACCTGTAGCCCAAGCTTTTGCTTGTTCTGCTCCGTCATTAACTATAATAGAAGCCAGTAATGATTGGTTATAAACTTCAGTTGCTTTTGTAACTACTATTCTATCAAGCCATTTTTTATCTGTTAAGTTTTCGTATGTACTTAACTCATCTGCTTTTACTTCATCAATATTATAAGCAATAACACGAGCTCTTTTTGTCAAGGCGAACCATAAATTATCTTTATCTTTTAGATACGTTGGGATAGTTTTATCTAAAAAATCAGATTTTGTTGATTGAAAGATATCTTTACTTCGAGCTAATTCTAACATCCCAACATCAGTAGTAAGTAAAACATCGGCTTCTGTATACTTACCCTCTTTTTCTATTCTTTTTATAAGTTGCACTGAAGATGCTTTTAATAGATTTACTTTAATACCAGTTTGTTTATAAAACTCTTTATATAGTTTTTTATCCACAGCATAATGTCGGTGAGAGTAAACATTTACTACCTCACCTGCACTTAAAAATGTACTGATAAATATACTAAGTACCAATAATCCTTTTATCATATTATTTCACTTCCTTAACTAAATGTTCATATCTTTTATCTGTTAAAGTATTCATAAATGCTACTAAAGCTTTTATTTTTCTCTCATTTAAAGCTTTTGCTTCTTTTAATAGTTTCATATCTTTTTTACTTACAGCCACTTCAGGGTTTGCCCATGGTTTGTTTGTTTCTGGATTGATTTTTTGATCTTCATTTACATATTTATCATAAAATTTCACTACTGTTGTTAAGTCTTGAAATACACCATTATGCATATATGGTCCAGTTACTGCAACATTTCGTAGCGTTGGTACTTTTATTTTTCCATCATACTCTTTTGCACTTTCTAGTTTTTTTACCATTGGGTTTTGCATAAGTCCATGATCGACAAAAGTTTTAGGGTCTACTACATTTTTCGCCATCAACTCATGATTTTGAGGTACACCAATATTATGATATTTGTAGTTAGTAAATGTTTCTTTTGGTGCATCTTCAGTTTTAAGAACATGACAAGAAGCACAATTGTTATTATTATTACTAAAAAATAAAGTTCTTCCAAGATCTTCTAAAGGTGTTAGATCATATTCATCTCTTAAAAATCTATCATACTTACTATCAAATGGTGCAAACTCTTCTGTAGTTTCAAAAGCAGCAATTGCTTGTGCCATCATCTCATATGTTTTAGAAGTATTTGTAAAGATCTCTTGACCATATATAGATTTAAACTCTTTATTATAAGTAATATCATTTTCAAGTCTTTTAGCCATAAACTCTTTTGATGGGATTCCCATCTCAACTGAATTCGTTGGAGGTCCTCCAGCTTGCCCTTTTAAAGTGTGTTCTCTTCCATCATAAAACTGACCACCTATAAACTCATTATTTTTTTTATCAAAATGAAACTTTGGTGAAAACATAGCATAAGCAGCAGTTGGTGCATTTCTATCACCTATACTTAGCCCATCATCTCCTAAACTACCAGCACCACGAACACCATTTTTTCTATCATCCACAAAACCATGCTCAGGATTATGACATGTTGCACAACTTTGAGTTCCATTTTTAGATAACATCGTATCAAAAAATAATTTCTTTCCTAACTCAATCTCTTGTTTATCTTTTAATTTTTGCGACTCTATATCTACTTGATTTGAATTACATCCACTTAATGCTATTAGTGCTGACACAACCACTAAACCAGTTTTTAAATTATTCGTCATCTTTTTCCCTTTGTGTTATATATATTTATAAATGGTACAAACAAAAGATTTGTTATCGTTTGAAAATCCTTTATTTGTACACCAAATCTAATTTTTTCTTTTTTCTTTAAGATATCACTTGATGTTTGTAATGTACCAAATGCCTTATCCCATATGCTTAAATAACCTCCATAATTTTTGTTATAGTATTTTGTACTATGATGTAGTTGATGTTGAAATGGTGAGATACATATATTTTCTATGATTTTTGGATAACTCAATTTCACATGAGAATGTCTCAAGTTTGAGCCCATCAGTGAAAAAACATATAAAAATATATTTGTTCCTAAAATTTCATATATTCCTATCATTGCACCAAAAAAATATATAAATACTCCTGTAACTAGCCCTATACTAAATGCATATCGAAGTCCAAATAACAGATTTTCGATAGGATGCACACGATAAAATGTAATAGGTGTTAATACTTTCGCACTATGATGTACTTTATGAAACTCCCATAAAAAAGGAATAGTATGTAAAAGTCTATGTAACCAATATCGTGTAAAATCACTCACAAAAAATAATGTAAGTGTAAAAAGTACAACAACAGTAGAATAAGAAAAAGCCTTTACTTTCATATATCCAAAATAATCAAGTAAAAACTCATACACAAAAATAGTGATCTCTTGCACACTAAAAACAAATGGTAAGATTAATGATACTTTTATAAAAAATGATATTACAAAATATTTGTAATCCAAAATAGCACTTTTATGTAACCATAATTTATGGCTTAGATTTAACTTCATCTCTTTTTTAGCAACTTTTTTTTCCAAAGTCAAAAGATAAATCAAAGCTATAAACAATGATGATAATATATACTGCCAATAAATTCTTTTTGTTGAGCTAAAAAGCCCAACAAAAGAATCATACAAATTTATTTCCATATACTAATCTCCATCAGCATCCAAAATCTTCGCTGTCACTTTTAGTTTTCCAATTAATGAAATATAATATGTAGCATGAAGTTTTTTTAATGACTTGTATAATTTTTTAGAATTTGAAAAATCTCCATTTTTAACTATTTGAGTATTATTTAAACTAGACTTCAAATATTTTACAGCATCATTTAACTCATCATTCACATTATAAGAACGTATCATACTTCCAAAGTTTTGGAACTCTTGATTATCAAGTACTAATAAGTGCGTATTTAAAATAGATTGTATTGCTACTATAGAGTTTTTACTGATACTGTATTCAGCTCTATCATTTGAAGGTTTTCCTTTGTATTTTCTACTTAGCCCAGAAGGATCTCCGACTCTCCACTCTTTAATTTTATAAGAATTTTCAATCAAAGAATTTAACATCATTGCATTTGCAGTAACTTCATCTTTTAAAAATTTTGTCTTATTTTCAAGATATCCATTATATATCTCTTCTAAATTTTCTTCTAGTTTATCAGTGATTAATAAAGCAATATCTTTTACTCTTGTATTTTTTAAATCTTGTGTGAATAAAATATACTCTAATGCATTTATAGTTTTATGTGAATTTTTATACAAACTAATCGATAGATCTTCATTCTCTTGAATAATTAAATTTAGTTGTTTTTTAATATCTTCATTCCCTTGATGAAAAGTATCGATATATCGTGGAGTATCAAGATAATTATCATCTAAATCACCTAAAATATAAAAAGCATCTACACTCTTCCAACTTTTTACAAAGTTTGTAAATGATTTTGTCATCTCTTTTTTATCATTTTGTTTTATATTTTTTTTCACATTCTGAATATCTAAGACAGCTTGTTTACTATTTTTTAAAAGTATATTTTCAAAAATAGAAGTTAAACTCTCGTTTGCGAATAGTGTTGTAGTAAATAATATACAACTAACTATAAATTTTTTCATTTTTATTTTCCTTATTAAAATAATATATACACATCCCTGCAAGTACAAATACTATATTTTTCATAATATATTGTCCAACTAAAGTAAACGCATATGGTGCTTGTGTAAATGACACATCTGTTAATATAAATAATGGTGTAAATGTACCAAGCATATGTACAAAAAACAGTATTAATATCAATCTTAAATATAGTCCCAATACAAATCCAAAACCTATTAAGATTTCAAATATTCCTAATAGTTTTATCGATAACTCTGCTGAAATTGTATGCAGACTCAAAATTGAGATAGTTGCTGTAGCTAACTCTTGAGCAGGACTAACTCCATCAAATAATTTTAAAACTCCATACCACAAAAAGATCAAACCTAAACTAATCTGCATAAGTTTGATAACTGTTTTTAAATTCATTTTATAACTCCTTTATATATTTTATTATTGATTCTCGTTGTGTTTTAGTTAAACTCATAAAGACTTTTTTAGTATTTTTAGCTTCTCCACCATGCCATAAAATAGCTTCTTCAATTGTTTTAGCACGTCCATCATGTAGTAACTCTGGATTCTTTCCAGTTGCAAGTTTATATTTACCTATTCCCCATAAAGGAGCTGTTTTCCACTCACGAGCACCTGCTTTAAATTCAACTCTTCCATCACTTAAAGCTTCACCCATATCATGTAAAAGTAAATCACTAAAAGGTTTGATTTTATTTCCATTTTCTAATGTAAACGAAGAAGTATGACACTTTACACATCCTACATCTATAAAAAGAGCTTCCCCTTCATGTTGTGTTATTGTAGATTTTGGTATTTTTAAATTCTTTAAATAAAATGCAATAGCATCAAGTCTTTTCATAGGTAAATCAAAAACTTTTTCACCACCTACAGCATCACCTTTTGGTGCTTCGTGACACTCTTTTTGAGACTCTTTACAATTCTCATTTTGAAAATAAGGATTTGTTAAACTCATATCATTAAACGCTGCTGCTGCACTTTGATGTATCACTGATGGTGCACTTGCTTTTTTTGTATATCGACCTACTCTAAAATCTTTATTTTTTGCACTGTAAACGATATTAGCTTTACCAGATATCCCATCTTTATTTGTATCATTGAGATCTTCATTTTTTAAAATCTGTTCATCTGTAAGTTGTTCTAATAATCCAAGACCAACTAAAGCAGGTGCTAGTCTATTTGTAATACTTACATTTTTATGGATCTTCCCATACTGTAAATCTTTTAATTGATACTCAACTCCCTGAAGTGGTTTTTTTAAAATTACACTCTCTCCATCTGGATAAGTAACTGTAATATTTTCGTATTTTATAATTGATTTAGCTTCATAGGGAACTCCTAGCACACCATTTATGCTAATCTGTTCTCCATATGTTGGTTCTTCTATAAAACCAGAGTACTTCAACATTTTTTTATGTTCAAAGGAACCATTTGAGGGAATTGAAAGTCGTGTAACGTAATTTCTTGAGATATTATTATTTTTAGTATATACAGAACCGATCGCATTATTTGGATGACAGTTTACACATGTATTAGAATTAAATAATGGTCCTAAACCATCTCGCGCAGTTGTTGCACTTGGAGCTTCAACCCAAGGAATAGTAAAAAAACTTCTACCTAACATAAATTTATCTTGCTCTTCGTAATTTAATCCACCGATTTGTTTCATAAATACTTTTTTTGTATTTGTAGATGTTGTATATTTTTTATCATAAGATTTTTGAGTATTTCCAGAAACGGCAAAAAGTCCAGTAGTAAAAACTACTGAACTCATTAGAAATAGATGTTTAAAACTATTAAAGTTTTGTTTCATCTGCATCTGTTACATCTTCTATAGAAAGATTAATACCATTTGCACTAGCAACACTTACCATCTTATCACCAAGTTTTCTTAACTCATTTTTAAGTTTTACAATAACTTTTGCTTGTGGATCATTTGGTCTAATTTGATAATCAAAATGTCTACTTGTTTTAGCAACTGCATTAATACTATCAATTTTAGTTTCAATTTTTGCCATTAATACTAAAATCTCATTTTTCCCAACTTCATTCATTGCATCAATTGGAGCTTCACCATAATCCATATCTTTGTATGTTCCCATTAAGATATTTTTAAAACCTTGATAGTTTGTAGTAATATCTCTATGTGTATTATCAGAAAAACAACTATGCTCATCTTCTTCACTTGGAGTTAATACTGCAACTGCAATTCTTTCATTTGCTAATTCAGACTTAACAAATACACCCATACCAGCAAAGATTGCTTTTTGTGCATCTTTCATAGATATATTTTTCTTAGAGTCTCTATTAGTTCCTAATAATGCTGCTCTATAATTTGTATTATCACCTTTTGCCCAAGCATCAGTAATAACAGTTAAATCATTAACAATTTTTTGTGAAGCAGCTTGTAAATAAGCTTTTCTTCTATCTGCATTTTTATTTGTTGTAAAGTCACTTAATGGTCTTTGACCTGCTGTCATAGCGCCCTTTGTTACAGAATCTTTCATAAAATTATTATAATCTTGATCTTGTCCCCATAAGATAAACTCAATAGAATGATAACCTGTAGCTACATTTGCATCTCCACCATTTTCATTTAAAGACGCTAGAGCATCTACTGTAATACTTGAAACATTTACAGCTACACTTTCTTCTCCACCTGGATTGAATATACCTTTTGTATCAATTATATTACCTTTGGTTTTCATACCCTTAGCATTCACAGTATAATCAATCATATTTTCATCTAATGGCCAAGCATTAAGTTGTCCTTCTAAAGCACCATATTTTTCTCCTACCCAACCATCTTCAGCATCAACTGGACCATTAGCCAGTCTGAAAATTTCTGTTTGTCCATATGATTCTCTTGAAATTAACCAAGCAGCTTTTGCATCAGCCATAGTCATTTCACTTGGATTTTTCACAAATTTAGCAATTGCCATTTGAAGTGATTTTGCATCTCTTAAAGTATCATTATAGTTAGCATGTGCAATATTTGCATATGCTATGATCATATTTGCCTCAGTTTTCATTGGTGTTGTATTGTTAGAGTTACAACCTGATAGTGCAAGTACTGCAGCTAAACTTAATCCTGTTAACATAATTTTTGTTTGTTTTATCATTTTATTTCCTTGTCTTTAAATATTTTTATATTACTAGAATGAATATGTAGCCATTACAGTTACTTTATCTGTATCAGTTGTACTATCTTCAAAGCTTACAGATGCAAATAGTAAATCTATAGCTAAATCATCCGCTATTGTTGTTCCTGCAGTTAAAAGAATTTCTGAATCTTTATCATTATTTGAACCATGAGTCACAGATGTATATTGCGCACCTAAAGATATAACTGAAACATCTGCTGCAACCCCTAGATAAAATGTATCAGCATCAATACCATAAACGCTATCTTCTAAATCTTCAGAAGGGTTAATATTTTCGCCGATTGTATTAAGAGAAGCAATTCCTGCATCTTTATCAGTAGTAATATATCCAGCAGTTATAGAAATATCAGATAATGTAGTTCCAATTTCAACGTGAGCAATAGAACCATCATTTGATTGTGTATCTTCACTAGTAGCTGAATATTGTGCTGTAAGATCAATATTAGAAAGAGTTGTATTAGCTTTTAGTCCATAAGCACTAAATAGATTTTTTACATCCATAAAATAAGGATTAATTACAGTATTTGCAATTCCTTCATATTTAACATCAATTACATTTGCACCGTCAGTTCCAATATCACCCATTTTTTCTAATTCAGCATCTGCATCAACTGCCATATATCTTGATGTATGTCCTACAATAATTGTAGTATCTGGTATAAAAGTTAATTCACCAATCACAGCCTCATGAAAATCACCAATCCATTCTAAATCTATTTCTTGTCTACCAGCAGTAATTCTTGCAACATCAGTTGAATAAGATATATTTGCTGTACTAAAAGCAGACTTAGGTGTAGTCTCATCAAAATTTGCTTCCTCTTTCTCATTTAATTTATGATTTAATCTAAAACCAAGATTAGCTTTAAACCCATTAACAGAATCTGTTTCATAATTAAGACCAACTGACCCAACTGAAAACCCAGAATCCTTAGTTGCGCCACTTTGACTAACATTTTCTGTAAATACAGATATATCTCCACTTACTTTACCATTTGCAAATGCGTCTTTAATAGTATTACTTTGAGCTAATGCTCCTGTTGATAATAATGCTGCTGCAATTGTACTTATATATATTTTTTTCATTTTTTTCCTTTTATGTTATAATACTATTCAATTTATTTTTATGAATATTTTGAACGAAAGATGCAAATGTTTGAACGCCTTACATCTTTCGTCTATTTATTTAGCTGTTATAGCACCTATTGTTTGAAATTTAACAACGATTTTGACTTTTAATTATCCTCTCCTCTTTAAATATTATTTTTTGTATCTTCCATTTACTTTAGAATACTTTTTTAGTATTTTTCTAATCATTTTTATTATTTCTGACATTTTGTACAAACCCCATTTATTATTACATTAAAATTTGTTGGTTTAAAATTAATGCTTTTTAAGTGTGCTAAAAACAAGTCATGAATATCTAAACTTTCAAACTCCATCACTTTATTACACTCTTGACAATATAAATGGTAATGTGGTTGTTTAAAATATACTAACTCAAATCTTTTTTTATCGTCTACTACTATATTATCTACTATTCCTAACATTTCAAATGCTGATAATATTCTATAAACAGTAGAATTATTTAAAACTAAATCAAAATGTTTATTCGCAATTAGTACAATTTCATCTACACTTAAATGTTCACTATTGTTATACAAAATTTTAAAAACCATTTGTTTGTTAACAGTAAATATTTGGCTGTGTTGTTCAAATCTTTTTTTAATAATATTACAAATATTTATATATTCATTATTTTCTACTGTTGGCAATTTACACATTATTTAATTTTTCACTTTACAATCTGATGATGCATAACAATCATCACAATTCGTTATATTCATTATTTTTCTATATTCATCATAAACACAATTTACACTTTGTTTTGAACAAACAATAGGAAGCTTTCTTTTTTTTGCTTCAGTTTTAAAATGTTTCATTGCATTATGATTTAAAAATGATGTCAACATAACAACACAATTCGTATCTGCAGGAATAATTTTTTTACATGCACTTGCTTTTTTTCTTGCATCCCAATGTTTTATCTTTTTTGCACCTAATGTTTTAAGTACATTAGATATTTGAGAAACATTGTCACCACCTATTATTAGTACACTCATTTTATATTCCTATTTAAGGGCTTCTTTGGTAATTCTTAATACTTGATCTTTATTAATATTACCATGACGCATTTTAATTATCTTTACTATAGGAGATAATAACTCTTCACTCTTATCGAATCCAGATTGAATAATCAATCTATTTATTTGTAGTCTTAGTTGAGTATCTGACATTTTAAAACCTTTTCTGTAATGATATTCATTATTGATATTGAAATAATATCTAATGCTTCTTAATTTACACTTAATATTGAGAACTATTATCATAAATATCCATTTATATAGAATATGTTATAATATATTCATATTACGAGAAAGAATTACATGAAAATTATTATTAGTTTTATATTATTTATTAATATATTATATGCGCACCCTCACACGTTTATAGAGGTTTATCCAACTATTACTGTAAAAAATAAAATTACTGAAAAAATTCATTTTACATGGAAAATGGATGAAATGACATCATCTATGCTAATAATGGAATTTGATGTAAATGCAAATAATAAATTGGATGAAACAGAACAACAGTTTATTTTAGAGAATTATTTTAGTTCATTAATAGATTATAATTTTTATACAGATATTACAATTAAAGAAAAAATAGAAAAATTTCCACAGCCAACAAACTTTAAAGCCTTTATTGAAAACAATAAACTGTGTTATTCATTTGAAATTGATAAAAAATTAAATATTAATGAAACATTATTTGACTTTGGTGATCCAGACTTTTTTATTGCAATGATCCTTAAAAAAGAGTTTACTAAAATAATAGGAGCATCTGCTAACGTATCAGATTTAGATAATGATTTCTATTTTGGATATAGATTGGAATTAAAATGATTGAACTCTATAACCAATTACTAAAACAAATCGTCATGTTACAATACCAATTAAATAGTTATATATCGACAACAATTAGAAGTATAAATGATGATAATTCATTTTCAACTTCCTTCTTAATATTAGGTATAGCATTCTTATATGGACTTATTCATGCAGCTGGTCCAGGACATGGAAAAGCATTAGTAGCATTTTATTTCACATCTAATAAATCTGATTATAAAAAAGCTTTTAAAATGGGATACATGATCTCTATCATACATGCAATTTCAGCATTAATATTTACCTTTGGTATTTTTTATATTCTAAAAACAATGTTTCGTCGTAATTTTAATGAAATGTCCACTATTGCCATGCAAATATCTGCAGCTATGATTATATTTGTAGGTTTATATCTTATTTATGAAGCATATAAAAGTAAGAAATTTAAAGAGAAAAAAATTAAACAATCAACGAAAAGTGAATACGCAGTTGCTATTAGTGCAGGAATTGTGCCTTGTCCCGGTGTTATGACTATAGTATTATTTTGTATTGTGTTAAAACAATACTTATTAGGTATATTAGCAGCCATTACTATGAGTATAGGGATGGGATTGACTATTTCAGTTGCAGGTATATTATCTATATTATTGAATAAAAAAGCTGGTAATTTTTTAGATTCAAAAGGGTATATTTTGGAAATTATTGGAGGAGTATTAATACTATCTTTGGGAATTTTCTTATTTACTTCAGTAGGTCATAGGTAATGTATTTAATATACTGTTAGTTTTTCATAACAGTATATTAATTCAGTCAATTTACTTATGGAGTTAAACATTTCTTTCTTAATAGAAATACAATTCGTTGATAATAAATGTTGAGCGAACCTATTATCTGAATACCTGTATCTATTAATCAGATAAGAAAGTATATACAATGTAAATAACATTTACATAACATATTATTAATCTCTTATATCTTTTCTCTTTGATTAGTAAAATATTAAAGTCTAAATACTTTCACTTATAAAACATGATTATTCGAATAAAGAGACTAAAAAGAAGAAACAGGTGAAATTTAAAGGAAAAGTCTAAAAGAAGAAAAAGAATAAAAATAAAAGATAGTAGCCAGAAAACCGGGCAAAAAAAAACATCTTAGAAGTTGGCGGCGACCTACGTTTCCACAAGGGGACCCTGCAGTATTATCGGCGATGAGGAGCTTGACTGCCAGGTTCGAAATGGAACTGGGTA
>PJEL010003296.1_pt1 | contig 13987 bp, 12 predicted proteins | sample 1853271 | NCBI WGS metagenome assembly PJEL01 (sample SAMN08108733, study PRJNA415343) | Invertebrate metagenome, whole genome shotgun sequencing project. | host: Globobulimina | place: Sweden: Gullmar Fjord | collected 2015-08 | reverse complement strand
CTCAATATGCACTTCTTGCAATGAACCATTTTCAATCAAAGCAACACGTGTTTCACTTGGCGTAACATTAATTAATAATTCTGCACTCATAAATAGCCCTTACTTCGGTAAATTATTTACATCAATAGCGCCAATTAATCCGGCGTTGGTGAGTAATTGTGCTGTTTCATATAAAGGTAAACCAACAACCGCTGAGTAGCTGCCGTTTATGTTTTTAACAAATTGCCCAGCAATACCTTGAATACCATAACTACCCGCTTTATCTTGCGGTTCACCCGTTAACCAGTACGCTTTAATTTCTGCTGTAGTTAGTTTTTTAAATACAACATCAGTGGTGATAACCTCACCTTGCACGCCTGCTTTACTCGCCAGAGCGATAGCTGTTAATACTTGATGTTTATTATTAGATAACAACGATAAAGTCTGGATGCAATCATCTTCACTTTCAGGCTTACCTAATATTTTACCATTCAATACCACACTGGTATCTGAGCCTAAGGCAAAGCTATTGCATTGCTCTGCTGCAGATAGTGATACCAATACATGTTGTGCTTTCTGCTTAGCTAAACGTAATACATAGTCACTTGCAGTTTCTGCTTCTTTGACGCTTTCGTCAATATCACTCGGCTGAACAGAAAACTGATAACCTAATTGAGTTAGCAATTGTTTACGTCTTGGTGATTGCGAGGCTAAGATAAGCTTTTGATTAGTGTTTGTTGGGTTAGTTATGGGATTGCTCATAAGATATTAATTACTACTCTACTAGCCCTTTTAGAAATGTCTGATTATTTAAACTTAGTTAGACTTTGCTGTACTTAATGATGACAAGCTTACTAACTTAGTATTCGGTTATTTAATTTGAAAATGACGACGAACACGGCGCAATAATAAAAACACCCATGGCCAAAGCACTATAGTAGTGACCACAGGGTACAAATAGTTAGGTAGAAAAACGGCATCACTTAAAAAACGCTGCAGCCAAAAAACAACAAGATGGTACTGCGCTGAAAGCACACCAATAATTAATGCTTGTTGCCACACTGAAAAGTTTCGAATTTTTTGAAAGTTAACAACAACAATATAAACAGATAAAGCCATCGCACAAGCATGTACACCAAGTACTGAACCAAGTAAAACATCAAGGATAAAGCCCATCACCCAAGCCGTTATAATATTGATTTTATTAGGTAACGCTAAACACCAGTAGACCAGGACAATAAGCACCCAATCAGGACGAAATGCATCGACACTCAACGGCATAGGTGTGATGCTTGCCATCAAAGCAATCAAAAGGGTTAGTAAAATAATAAAACCATTATTGCTAAACATTATGACTTTCCTACTGTTGCTACTTTTTTAGTTTTTTTCTTCGTCGTAGTAGCATTCACCGTTTTCTCTTTGGAAAGTAGCAACATATATCGTAGCCTATCAATTTGAGCAACAGGTTTACTGTAAATAGTGGCAAACTCGCGGGACTCATCCGTACGCACCAGTACAACACGTGATACTGGATAACCTTCAGGGTACTTACCTCCTAACCCAGAAGTAACCAGTAAGTCGCCTTCTTTGACGTCAGCACTATGTGCGACAAAGTTATGAACCAGGCGATCTATTTGACCACTACCTGAAGCTATCAGTCTTAAACCGTTGCGTTCCACACGTACTGGAATAGCGTGAGAAATATCACTGATCAAAATCACCCGCGAGCTACTAACACCCACATGTAATATTTGCCCAACAATACCTTTTTCATCAAGTACAGGCTGCCCTTCATAAACGCCATCGTTGGTACCGCGATTAATAACAACTTGATGTGAATAAGGGTCACTATCCACTGAGAGAATTTCAGCAAACATTTTTTTTATTTCATCACGAACAGGAGAAGAGAGTAATGAACGTAATCTTTCATTTTCTTGACGAACAATATTGAGTTGTAAGGCTTGTTCATGAAAAAATAATTCATTTTCACGAAAGTCTTGGTTTTCTTTCATCAATTGTCGACGAATAACAATATTTTCAGATGCCCAAGTCATCACCTGTTTAGGGGCATTAGCCATATATTGCAGTGGACTCACTAAGGTCTGTAAATATCCCCTAGCCGTTTCAAAGCTAGCCATTTTGTGGTCGAAAAAAATCAAGGCTACTGAGCAGATAAGCACGAAGGTGAGTCGCTGTGCGGGAGATGTGCCTTGATTAAAGATTGGGTTCATAAAAAGTTACAGGCTAGGATTGTAAAGCTTTTGTGGTTTCAATAAGTGATGTTTCAAAATATTGAAACATCACCTCAATGAAATTCTAAATATTTTCAATCGATAATTTATTCTTAGGTATTTAGCTCAAGTACAAGGCAATAGCACGGCGTTGACGCTAGTCAATGAGTACTATTAACGCCGTAATTGCGCTAAATAACACAGAAGAAATATTGATTTTATTCGTAGGAGAATAAGTCTCCACCATGCATATCAATCATCTCTAGGGCTTTACCGCCGCCTCTAGCAACACAGGTTAATGGATCATCAGCGACAACGACTGGAATACCCGTTTCTTCCATTAATAGACGGTCCAGATCTTTTAATAAAGCGCCACCACCCGTTAATACCATACCGCGCTCTGAAATATCAGACGCTAACTCTGGCGGAGACTGCTCTAAAGCAACCATAATAGCACTAACAATACCACTTAATGGCTCTTGTAGAGCTTCTAAGATTTCATTGCTGTTTAAGGTAAAGCTACGTGGTACACCTTCAGCAAGGTTACGGCCACGTACTTCAATTTCAATAAGCTCTTCACCTGGGTAAGCTGAGCCAATTTCATGTTTAATACGTTCAGCGGTTGCTTCACCAATTAAGCTACCAAAATTACGACGAACATAATTGATAATAGCTTCATCAAACTTATCACCACCGATACGCACTGATGATGAGTAAACCACACCATTCAATGAAATGATGCCAACTTCGGTAGTACCACCACCAATATCGACCACCATAGAACCGGTTGCTTCAGATACTGGCATACCAGCACCAATTGCAGCAGCCATTGGCTCATCAATTAAATAGACTTCACGTGCACCAGCGCCCATAGCTGATTCGCGAATAGCACGACGTTCAACTTGGGTAGAACCACAAGGAACACAAACTAAAACTCTTGGGCTAGGACGTAAAAAATTATTGCTATGCACTTGCTTAATAAAGTGCTGTAACATTTTTTCAGTCACAAAGAAGTTAGCAATTACACCATCTTTCATTGGGCGAATAGCTTCAATATTTCCGGGGGTTCTGCCTAACATCGCTTTAGCAGCAGTACCTACAGCGGCAACACTTTTAGAGCCACCAGCACGATCTTGACGAATAGCAACTACAGAAGGCTCGTTTAACACTATACCTTGGTCTTTTACATAAATAAGAGTGTTTGCGGTACCTAAATCGATAGAAAGATCGTTAGAAAACATGCCGCGAATTTTTTTAAACATAAGCTCAAAATGTCCTGTAGAGTGCTAATTAAGTAGACACTGTTAGTGTGCGCATAACAGATCGGATAATCATACCTTAGAATTTGGCTAATGTGTTGCTTTTTTGAAGGAAAGCACTAAAGAAAAGGCAAAAAAAAGGAGAGCTAGGTCTCCTTTGTTAAATCGATGTATAAAACGCGTTTATTTTTCTATCTCACGTTGATAAATAATGCGGTCATTACCACGGAAAATACCAAAAGTTAATTTTGCTGTAGGGTTATTAGTAAAGTTAGTATCATTATTCCAATCATACTGTAGCCAAGGTGGTACTTGATATTCAAACAATAAACTCCCTTGACGACCAACACCAGGAGCCGAAAAGAATAATGACTGATATACACCTTCTTCAAAACTTTTAGCTTCTACGCCTGGGGTCGTGTGGCTAGGCAGTAAGTTATCCGGCTCCCCAACATCATCTAAGCGATAGTTCCACAAAACCATACCGCCATCCCCAACTTCACCCACTGGATCTTTTGTACCAACCGATGGAACAAGACAACTTTCTTTATCATTATTGATAAAGTCAGTACCATCAAAATATTGCGTGAACATAGTTACAGGTAGTGGGGAGGTTTCAGGAGCATAGCTGTTTTCAAGTAACCAGCGACCAAAACGTACTTCTACGGTATTATCAAAATCAGTAACATCTGGTGGAATAGCATCGAGTTGGTAAAAGTGTGGATTTTGAAAGTAGTGTGTACTGCCATTTGAAACTTTAAATGTTACCTCGTCAGAGTCTTTAAATTCATCAAAGGGTAATTCAAAATTAGCCTTAAAAGGCACAACTTTACTCGCTGAATTACGGGTATAGACATAATGATGTTGGCTAGGTAATTGATAAGTTAATAATCCGCCACTTTGAACTGTGATTGTTCCAATACCACTTACATCACCTTGTAAGGGTAATAAGTTTGCATGTTTTGTCAAAGGCTGAGAAAAGGTTATTTTATTATTAGTGTCTGTATTCAGATAAGAAAACTTCGCAAAATCATCAATATAATTAAGCGTTTTTACTCCATCAACATTATTTGCCGTAATGGTTAAAATAGGCTCTTCGTCATAGCGAATACTACCTTCAGAGTCAGTAATTTGACCAGTATATACCCAGTCTAGTGCCGAACATGCCAATATAGGGCTGCTATCATGATTTGCTACAAGGTTACCTTGATTACCTGATTCAATTGTTTGTACAAAATGATCAGGATAAAAACGACCAACATTAGTGACCTGACCAAAAATATCTCCTGCACCAAGGTAATCTGTAGTCTTTAGCTTACTCTTTAGTTCAATAATTCCTACTTCGCCGAAGCTATACTGATTATTGAGTGAGCTAGTGTTACCACTAAAGCTATTGCTTTGAACAATATTCAAGTTAGGATTATTCCCTGACACAGGAAGTAATAATAAATTATGAACCGTTATCTCTCCTCCTGAAAAATTTTCAGCCTTGAGGGTATTTTGGTTAAAAATAACAAAATCATCAGGAATACCATCAGGAATTCCTGACTCGCCCGTAAGATCTTGGCCACTTACCCACTGCATTGCGGTAGCCGTTAAGGTAAAGGTTTCACCTGCTTTTTTAAATGTACTTGCCGAGGTATCAATTACACCACTACCATTTTGAGCATGTGCATTACTCCCATTATCATCGTTAGTAAAATCTAACTTTATGCCAAAAGGCCGTTCAACAAAGGCATTTGAGCTCTTACTGAAGTCTTTTATGATTATATTATTATCACTGTCTGTCACCTCAACATCTTTTTGAGCATTGATGATAAACTTTCCTGCATGAGGGTATTTCAGAGTAAAAATTGCCGTTGAATTATTGCTAAAATATAAATCTCTCGCCGAAGCAGTTTCGCTTAAATTATAGCTATTACCGTTATTACTCAGCATTAAAAAATCTTTACAATCACCGCCAGCACAAGTGTAAGACAGGTTAACAGCAACATCGGTATCATCAGGAAATACACCAACACATGCCCCATTAGTTGTATCCGTTTCTACTGCCTTTAATGATAACGTTTGGCCATTAAAACCTTCACCAGATGATTTCCCTGAAATTTGCATAGGTATATCACTGATAATAAAACCACTATCTTTAAAGTCAACATTACAGGAAGTGCTATTAAGATTATTCGTACATTTATAAGCTTCATCTAAACTTAAAATAACATTTCCAACAGAGGTATATGGGTAACTCGTCACTGTGCCTTCACTTCCTGAAACTGCTACCTCTTTATAAAAACCACCATTAATGTTTAATCGTACAACACCACCTTGGGCATTAACCATATTGCAAGAGGCATCAGCACAAGCCTTTATGATAATTTCATCAGCCTGACAAGTTATGCCTTGAGCATCACGGGTGTCTATTTGGAAGTGGTCAATAAACATTTCACACGGATGAGTTTCATTGAAAACATTCAGCACTTCTCCTGCGGATAACGCACCATCGTATACCCGTACTTCATCAATGGAGCCATGAAAATAACGACCAGGATGACCTTGATCCTGCCCTATTTGTAAAGGAAGATCATTTAAGGCTAAATTGCCAGAGTAGGTGCTTGAGCCAAGTGCACTACCATTAACATAAATAAATTGCTCACCATCTTTATAAGTAATGGCAATGTGATGCCATTCTCCCGGTACAATACCTGCTCCAGAAGTATAAAAGTTCCCTAAGTTCCACCACCAATGGATTTCGCCACTGGGGGTAAGGTGAAATTCATAATTTTCATCTTTAGAAACAATACTCATTAGGTCAGTTGAGGGTAGGCTTTGAGGATATATCCAAGCAGAAACAGTCAACTGCTCAGCTAAATCAAAGGCGGATTCATCTGTAATTTCTACATAATCATCAATGCCATCAAAATCACCATAACCACAAGTACCTGGATTCCCTGACCTAGCCGGATTAATTCTATCAGTGGATAAACCGCCAAAAGCGGTACCGTGTAAAGTACCAAGTTCACTGAGTACTTCACCTGTACTACCATCCCAAGCCTGTTCATCCATGCGCCATTCTGCTATAGGCTCTGGCGGACCACATGAACGCTCAGTGCCATCCCAGTTTTTCCCTTGGACTTGATTATTATATATATTATTGATGTCATTAACTGATAAGGCCTTATCAAACAATAAAACTTCATCAAGTAAGCCTGAAAAGGCTTGTGAGCTGTCAAAACCTCCACCTAGGGAGTCTTGTTCTTGTCCTAAAATAAAGCCAGTGGCATCAACATCGAGGGAGAATTCGCCATTATTATGGGTCGAACAGCCCTCGAAAACATTGTCAATGTATAAACATACCTCGCCATTATTAACATAAGTCTTTCGAATCCAAACATGATGTTTCCATGAGTCTGTACTGATATTACTCACCGGATTTTGGGTCGATGGATTAAAGGAATTCTCCCTTATGGTCGGATAAAAGGTAGTATTATTCCCATAGAAAAATAAGGCTTCATTAAACTGGGTGCTATTAGCCACCGACATTAGAGCTTGTCCACCGGTTCTACTGGTTTTTACCCAAGCCGATACAGTAAAGTTGTTTAAACCATCAATAGCAGTGTGATCTAAACTTAAGTAGTCATCAGTCCCTGTAGCCGATAAGTCGGCTGCATTACAAATAAAGCCATCAATAGGATCAGTTGAAACGGCTTTACCATGATAACCATTGCCCGAATCATCTATAACTTCACCCGCACTTCCTTGCCAGGTATCTTCATCCATCCGCCAATCTGCTATGGGCTCTATCGGCCCACATGACCGGTCGGTTCCGTCCCAGTTCTTTCCTTGAATTTGATTATTATTTATTTCATTGATTTCAGTGGTTGATAAAATCCCATCAAATAACAAAACTTCATCAAGCAAGCCTGAAAAGGCTTGTGAGCTATCAAAACCGCCACCTAGAGAGTCTTGTTCTTGTCCTAAAATAAAGCCTGTGGCATCAACATCAATGGCAAACTCACCATTATTATGAGTCGAACAACCCTGCAAAACATTATCAATATACAAACATAACTCGCCATTATTAGCATGAGTCTTTCTAGTCCAAACATGATGTTTCCATGTTCCTGTACTGAAATTACTGACAGTTGTTTTGGTCGATGGATTAAAAGAGTTCTCTCTTATGGTGGGATAAAAGGTAGTATTATTTTCATAGTAAAAGACGGCTTCATTAAACTGCGAGCTATTAGCCACCGACAATATGGTTTGTCCACTACGACGAGTAGTATTCACCCAAGCAGATAAGGTAAAGTCTTTTAACCCATTGATGGCACTATGATCTAGGCTTAAGTAATCAGCTGTCCCCGTTGCAGATAAGTCTGCCGCATTACATATAAAACCAGAGCTTGTCGAAGCTGAGATAGCATTACCATGGTAATTATGTCCTGAGCTATCTGCTATTTCATCAGCAGTTCCTTGCCAATCATCTTCATCCATTCGCCAATCTGACACTAAGATAGCATTAGGTGTACCACTACAAAAATCACCAAAATTAGGTTCTGAACGATTAAAATTGACAGTTGATGAACTATACAAGGTGACATGTTTTCCACTAATAGAGCCATTGACAACAGCACCAGAATTCAAGTAAACATTCTCTTTACTGTAAACAGACGCCGTCACCTTAGCTGCTGAGTAAAAGTTTATATACTTTTTCCCATACAAAAGTAGCTTTGTACTATTGCCTGCTGTATTAACTTCAGCGCTACTATGGATATTAATATTATTTTTTACAAAGATTCTAACAACACCACTACCACTGACTTCTATTTGGCTTGATGAGTATAATGTTAAATCACCATTTAGCTTATAGTCACCAGCTGTTAAGGTTAACGTCGCACCAGAAGCTAAAGTAATATGATTATAGTCACCTGGAGTAATCGTTTGCTCGCCAGTAACTACATAGACGTTATTACTATTGTTAGTAAAGTCATCAAAGTTAACTGACTGGGCAATATTAAAAGAGCTACCACAGGAGACACCATCACAATTACCACCACCGGAATAATCAACAATATTCCTCTTTGAGTCTAAAATATTATCTGGGCTATTGATAACTTTAGCGCCCGAATAAAATGTTAAATAGCCGCTATTATTATTGTTTTGAATACCATCAGTAAAAATAGCCGAGCACTCAACTGCCACAGCATAGGAGTGTATAAATAGGTAGCTAATGAAGAATACAACTAAACGATAAACCACTTTACAATCCTCTAGCTTCTACTTGAATGGTACGGGAGCTTCTGACAACCCCTTTAGAATTGGCAGCAATAGTACTACTACCACACTCACCAGTACTGGTTAAGCGGTAATAGCTTATCAAGCTATCTATATCTGTATGATAAAGATTACATGTGGTACTTGCTTTGCAGTGATAGAGCCCAGCAATATCATGACCCGACAATTGTAAAGTATGCGTATTGGTGGCATTGCAAGTACCAACGGGGTTAGGAATAGCTGCATCTGTTGCTAATGGAAACAACGCAGCAAGTTCAGCCTGCATAGCTGAATTGGCTGCCATTAATGCCCGTGTTCCGATCACCTCTTGAGCAATAGCTTCACTACTGGTTGAAAGTACTTTTACTAACGCGCTGCCAAACAGGGTCAGCACAATAATTATAAACAGCGACAACATCAAAGCACTACCTTGCTGCTTAGTTTGTAACTTGCTTGGTTTTATTTTGCTGCGGTTATAGTTATTACTTAGCATAACTGTCATAAGTATATTTCTATGATTAAGTTTGAGGTTCAAGTACTAGTCTCAGGCCCTAGGGAATGTTATTAATATGTATCGCATTATCAAATACTACTTGCTCACCATCACGGGTGAAGTTAAGTTTTATTTGTACCACAGCATTTCGTTGTAGTGAAGCTTCAACCACAGTAAAGTTACTGCTAGCAAAATCTAGCCCTTCTGCCATTAAACTATTACTGCCCGTCGAGGGTGGCAAAGGCTGTACGCCCGAAAAACCATATCCGACATAACGGGTAAGTCTGCCGCCATTAAGGCAATAAGAAACGGGAGAATTGACAATATAGGCACGATTAGTTGGTGAGTCTTCTGTAAAGACTGCCGTTTGTTTTAATTTGATCTCACTTCTATTGATTGCAAGATAACTTTCTATCTCAAAAGCTTTGCCTGCTGTATCACTATGATCTTGATAAACCTCTGAGTTATCGAGTGGATAAACAATGACAACATCACCACAATCATTACAGTTATAATCTACGCTATCAGACATTTTAAAAGGGATGACAGCTATAGTGTTAGTTACTGGCTCAGGAGCTACAGCTATCTGAGTGTATACAGTGCTGGTGGTTATCGGCACAAATTCAAGACAGTTTGTTATGACATTATTTGCTGTTCGCATGCTATTAGGTAGAGCATTACGCACTTCTCTGTTTAAGCGTTCAACAGCAAATCGAGCATTAGCAAGTAATTCATCACGCTCGGTAACATTGAGATAAGTCTGCGTACTTAATTTGATAAAACCAGCAATACCAACCGCCATCACGCCCATAATAATAATGACAATGATCAGTTCCATTAAGGTGAAGCCAGATGCTTTTTTAAGCGTTAAGGTTTTCGTTGAGTTTTTTGTTAACTTGTTTGTTAAGTAAAGCATTAGAAATTTGCCTTATGGGTAGCAAATTTAATTTCAGTGCCTAACGGCGTAGTTACAGTTACGGTAATACGTTTGGCGAGTTTGTTATCAGCGAACCCTAAATCGCTGCCAGCATAAACCACATTGATAGCGACAATAAAATTATCATACGTACTATCAAGAGGATCTAAAACATCATCTTCAATTTCATAACCATTAAAGTCATCAACATCGTTATAGTCGGTACGATTATCACCTTCTGTACCATCAAGTCCCAATGGCTCAGTGCAATTATCCTGACCTGCGTCATTGCAACGAAAATGCCCTCCTGCCATATCAGAGTTATCCGCAAAAGCGCGGCTAGAAATATCATTCAATAAACTTTGCCCAAGTTCCGCGGCTTTAATTTGTAGCAGGTTGTCGGCACTTTGCTCTTCTGTTGGCGCTATTAAGCTAGAAACAATGGCAAGTGAAATAGACAACATGACAATACCAATGATGATTTCAATTAAAGTGAAGCCACTCTCTTTAGTATTAAGTGTTTTTTTATAGCGAGCCATGAATATAACCTTGCTCTTCAATGTCAATCGTTAAGGTTTCCACTGCACTGTCAACATCAATTGTACAACCACCAGAGCAACCACCTAAGGGCCTGCCCATCCAATCAAAACTGATAATGGCATCGCCAGCAAAAGAAACACTAAAAGTGATGTCATAACGTGAATCAACTTCGTGACCCGTAGCGTCTGGCTGCCAATTACTGGGAAAACTAATAACATCGCAATCAGTTCTATTTGGCACACCATAACGAGTTTCAATTGTATCAAAAACAATTTGGTTGCAGTAGCCATCAGCGCTTCGGGTTTGCTGCATAGCACGCTGTTGGGTTAAGCGCAGTGCAGAAATGAGCTGTGCCCTGTGGGTATGGGCTTCGTAACTGGCAGTGCCATCAAAGCGGGGTAAGACATTCACAGCCAGAATCGCCACTATAATAATAACGGTGACTAGTTCTATGGTGGTAAAGCCGTGATTTTTTATCATGGTTCTCTTAACAGGGCGTTGTTATCTATAAATTAAAACCTAAAAGGAGAGCTTAAGCTCTCCTTTTAGTATAAAGCCTGCCCATTATATTATTACGCTGGAACTTGACAAGAAACCGTGCCAAAGGCTGGCTCGTCATTAGCTTCTGTTGGCGTATAGTAAAAAGTAAAACAATTAGCAGCTGCAGTTGGATCTCCATTAGCAGCCCAATCACCTAAAACAGGAAGAGTATTACCAGTAGGGTAAATTATAATAAGAGTTAAATTGTCCGTATCTGTTGCTTGTACCGTAGTAAAGTCATTGCCATCCATCTCAAGTAGTGGTGTCCAATCTGCTACCACATTTGATGGATAACCAAAATTAATTTCAACTGTATCACCAGCAGCATTAATAACAACAGTGGGATCATCAGCAAGGGCAACATCATCATTGCCAGCAATTAACGACTTACTGTGCACTAAAGCCGATGCACTGCTCATAGCAGCCCTAACCCCTTCTAGAGTTGCAGTTTGCGCATCGTCTTGTAAATTAATAAACCTAGGAGCAGCTGTTACCGCTAAAATACCTAAAATAACAATAACTACCACTAATTCAATTAAGGTAAAACCTTGTTGTTTTCTGTTCATATTTACTTTCATACTTACTACCTTTTTTAATACATAAAATTTAATGATTTTTTAAATGATAACGCTACATCTTACTAATTACTAATTATTGATTATTGATTATTGATTATTGATTATTGATATAAACAATGACTGAACTATCTACGGGTTGATAAGTAAAACTATTTCCAATAGTTGTAGAGGTGCCAGGAGTTACAAAATTACCACTTGAAGCTCGTGATAAGGTTTCTTTTAAATAGTAATGGCAAACAGGATTACCGCTGGTACTGGCTTTACTAGAAAAGTAATCATATTTACTATCGCCATTTAATACATCAATACTATCAGTAATTTGTGGTGGTTGCTGTAACAGGCTATTCCAAACATTTATACATTCAACATCAGCGATAGCTGATGTTGCGGTTGTACCAAGAATATAGCCAGGGCGCACTTTAGGCGTCGTAGTATTGTCTTCTACGGTTAAATATATGGTAGTACCATCATAAGTAACTAAGTTTTTCTTAGTGGCTCCGCCACCATCATTTGGTCGAGCTTCAGCTTCCCACTGGGCACGCGCCAAAGAAACACCGGTAGCAAAACCACCTGCCATACCTTCAATATTAGCTTGTTTGGCTTGTTCGGTTAGATCTATAAACTTTGGAATAGCTGTCACTGCTAAAAAGCCCAAAATAACAACAACAATAACCAATTCGATTAAAGTAAAACCTTGCTGTACTTTCACTCTGTTTATCAAGTTATTACCTTTCTTTATATTAACTTTTTTACTGACATTCATACTGACCTCGCCATGTACTGAAACGGTACTAAAATGCTATGACTACAGTAATTAAACTGTTTGAAAATATCTTACGCTTTAAATCAATTGTAGCAATGATTATTTAACTAAGTCACTTATTTATTGAGTATTATTAATAGCGATAACAATTTAACTCCATTTATCACACGTTAATTACAACTTTAGGCTGTAGTGACTAAATCAACCTTTAATTTAACTCAACTTTACTCACCTTAGTCACCTTACCTGTCTCGCTATAATATTCAAAGTATTGACCTGACGGTAACAAGTAACGACAATGATAATAATCACCAATCCCCTTATCACGAAGTTCTATTGCTGCAATAGAAAATTTCATTAACTGCATAGGAATAGTCATAGCAAGCTGCCAGATATTTTCACAGGGGGTAATATTTGTTAATTTTATTTGTTGCTTTGGTATATCAAGCCATCCGTGCTTATTTACCGTTACCGCCACTTTGTCTTTTTTATCTTGTGTCGCTAACCAAACAATATTAGGTTGTTTATCCATAAACCACTGAGCATGAACTGCCACAACGGTATTATTAAAGTTTTGGGCTATAGCAGTAAAACCTGTCGTTGTTATCTGTTGCTCTTGTTCACTAAAGTAGCTGAGGAAAACTTTCATTAAGACGGCAAAAATAACGACAACCACAATAAATTCAGCCATCGACTTTTCACTTTTTTCTGCGCGTTTATTAGATGACACAACTAACCTTGCATAGCCGAGGCCATATCCCACATCGGTGTAAATATACCTAAGGCTAAAACTAAAACCATCACAGCAACAACCACTAATAACAACGGCTCAATTCTTGCTGTTAACGTTGATAAATCATAATCCACTTCGCGTTCGTAATAATCACCCACTTCTTGCAGTAATTCATCAACCCGTCCGGTTTCTTCACCAACGGCAACCATCTGTAGTACCAATGGAGTAAATAAAGCACTTGCCACAGCTGAGCGTAGTAGACTTTCACCACTTTCAATACCTTGACGCATAGCAGAAATCTTCTCTTGCATATAACTATTATCTACAGCTTCTGCCACTAAGCTTAGCCCTGTTGTCATAGGTACACCAGCTTTTAAAACAATCGCGAAACTATGAGAAAAACGCGCTAAAATAGACCGCTCAATGATACTGCCAACAATAGGGATTTTAATCTTGCGTCTATCCCACTGGTACCGACCTTTTTTTGTTTTTAACGAATGCTTTACCATCAAGTAAGTACCAATAACACCAAGTAACATATAAGGCCAATAGTTGATAAATAAATTAGAACTGGCAATGATAAACTGAGTAGTTGGCGGTAAATCGGCACCTAAACGTGAGAACATATCGGCAAAGGTTGGGATTACAAAAATATTTAAAATGACTAAAGCAGCTGATAGCGCAATA
>PJEL010003295.1_pt1 | contig 13988 bp, 14 predicted proteins | sample 1853271 | NCBI WGS metagenome assembly PJEL01 (sample SAMN08108733, study PRJNA415343) | Invertebrate metagenome, whole genome shotgun sequencing project. | host: Globobulimina | place: Sweden: Gullmar Fjord | collected 2015-08 | reverse complement strand
AAGTGATGCTACGGCAGCAATTGCTAGAACACCACTTTGGGAAATAAGTTTGCACATCCCTGCAACTCTTTTCATTTGTTCTCCCCTATCTTCTAATGAATATCCCAAATCAAGAGATATGTTTTTTCTAATATCTCCACCATCAAGAAGAACCGCCTGTATCTTTTTTTCTTTTAGTCTTTCCATTAAGCGATTCGCTATTGTTGATTTTCCAGAACCATGTAATCCAGTAAACCAAAGTGTGTAATTTTCTTCTATCATTTTAATTATTGCAAATCTCAATTAGTCTGCTCGCTAATCTTTGATATCTTTCGTTATCTAGCTTTCCTTTAACAACCGGATTTGCTCTAACATACTCACCATTATCTGTTAAGACCTCTTTTCTTCCCCATTCTGCATCGCTTGGATATGGTTGTGCAACACCTCCATTAAAAGTATATGCTTTTACGTGAAAATGCTCTTGAGTATTAATAGCAGAAGCACATTTTCCGTAATCAACGGCAGTTAAAGCAAATTCTCCATCTTCTGGTCTCCAAAGTTCTTGTCTAACAACTTGCATTCCATAATGTGCTCTGGCAAATGCAATACCATAATTTTGTGAGAGTTCTCTGTTGCTATGGACTTGAGAAAAAGCCGTCAAATGTCCTAAAGGCATCAACATTAATGTGAATCCTGTTTCTGGGTCAGAAATATTACTTCTTTGTAAGGTTATCAGCCAATCTATTATTGCATCGCTTCCACTTTTATAAATAACAGCTCCCTTGTCTCCTATATTTCCTGCCTCTTTTCTCCCTTCTGCACATAATCTACAATCATCTAAGCTAACTATTTCATCTTTTGGAAGTATTAATTTGCTCATAAAAAATTACCTTTAAATTTGTATTTAAATATTTCCATTTAAGTAGGAAATCATCTTTTTTGCTAGCTCTGTATGTCTTTCATCTGAGATATTAGTCTTCCTCACAGGGGTCATTTTTACAAATTCTCTTTCTGAATCCTTGAAAATTTCTTTTCTTCCAAAAGAGCTGTCGACAGTGTATGGTTGTCCTATTGTTCCCCTGAATGGAAAAAGCTTAATGTGTAAATGTTCTTTTTTTTCTTTCCAAGTTGTGCACTTTCCATATGTTGCAATAGAAACAGCAGAATCACGAGCTTCAGAAGGGTCTTTAAAATCAGGAATTTCTTCTTCCATGATTTTTTTCATTACAATGCTAACTTTAGAAAAAATTAAACCATAATTCTTAGCTGTTTCAGAATCCATTTCTGAGAAATTAGTTAAATGTTTCTGGCTCATAATTTGAATTGTGAAATCTTTTTCAGGGTTTCCTCCTGTCTTTGGTGATAATGTGGCAAACCACCCATCCTCAATATTTCCTAGTTTATAAATTATAATTGCTCCATATTGTGTTTTTTGATTAACTTCTAAGTTTGATTCCTTGCAAAGATTACAATTTTCATTTTCTTCATTAATCATTTTTATCATCAAGAACTCTTATGTATTCACTATTGTGAACCTCATTTAAATATGAATCAAAATATCCCATGACTAGGCGATGAGATTTCTCTCCTGATTTTTTTGTTACTTCTTCTATTACTCCTCTTGCTTCTATTTGTTCCTTTGGGGATGCAAGCATACAATAATCTCGCGAGTAAAAAACGACATTATTTATTTTAACATTTTTGCATTCTTCATCTCCATCAATAAATTGCGATTCAATTACTTTGTAACGGCCAGGTCTTACAATAGAATCTTTATTTTCTTCAACAACTGCTTTGAATTTTGCAGTCCCTATTTTTTTGTAGCTTTCTTGGCCCCATCTGCACCATACCTCATCATCATTCTCAACACCAAATATTACAAACAAATTTCCATTGAAAAATCCTTCTGATTTTTTTCTATGCATATTTTTTAGATAGACTTCCTTTTTGTGAATTGTGCTTCTATTTCTTTTACTGTAAAAATCTCCCCATTCTTCAGGTGTTTTCCATCTTAATTCCTCATGGTTATTTTTTTCTAAAAATTCCATGAGTGTCCAAAAATTTTCTTTTCCGTAGACCACAATATTAATATCTGACTTATTGGGAAAATAATGCCCCATTAAAGTCGAATATGTTATTCCCAAATTCTCTAATGAAATATTGCTTTTTATAAGAAAAGATACGAAAGAAACAACCTTCTGAAGATGTTCATCAAGATGATTTTCTGGCATGCTCATAAGTTCTGCTAATCCTGTTTTTGGTGAGTATATTTTTTCTATTTTTTCCATTGGAACTGCAAAAAATAATGGGCTTTTATCATGTAATGAACTTTCAAACACGTATTCTGGATATGCCTTGCAAAAATTATCAAGATATTCTTTTAAGCCATCTTTATTTGCCCACAAATCAAGTCGGTTCATTTTTTTCCCTGAAATAAATCTGAAAGGCAAGGCATTAGAAGATATTTTTTCTGTCGGTATATATTTGGGTTTTATTAGAATTCTATCTTCCGGATGTTGATTTCCATAAACTTGACAATATAGCCCGTCCTTTGTTATTATAATTGAAGATTCATGAATGTGCATTTTAGTTTATAAGTGCCTTTAGATATTCCTCTTCCCCTCTTCCGGTTGTATAAGTATCAAAATAGCCAATAACTATTTGGTAGTATTCCTGTCCATTTGACTTTACTTTCTCTAGAAGACCGCAGGCTTCCACATATTCTCCTTCCTTTGCCTGAAGATTAAAAGGTCTTGACCATGTAACAATTCTCTTTATTGGGACGTCCTCATGTCCGCTTAAAATTCTGGATTCTTCAAGTTCATAATAACCAGGCCTTACAATAGAATAGCGGGCATCCTTTACCTTTCCTTTTAGCTTTACAACTCCAAGAGGTTCGTGGTCTGCATCCCAATCATACCATAGATCATCTTGATTTTCTACGCAGAAAATAGAAAAAACATTTCCATCTATAAATCCGTCGTCTCTTTTCCTGACCATGTTTGCAACATATTCGCTCTCAGTATATACATTGGATACTACTCTATCTCTGTAGTATTTTAGCCAATCTTCTTTAGATTTCCATTTTAATGAAGGATTTTCTGATTTTTCAAGATGATTTACTGCTTTCCACCCATTATCTATCCCAAAAACTAATATGTCAATGTCTGATTTTCCAGGGGTGTAATTTCCAAGTAAAGTGGAATGACTTATACCTATGTCTTTTTCTTGGATGCCAGATTCAACAAGGAGACCTATTATTTTTTTTGTAGCCTTAAGATAATCATCCATATCTTCCACAGGAACTTGTAGAAATTCCTGTAATCCTTGTCTTGGGTCATAAAATTTACCAATTTCATTCTCAGGAATTCCTAAAAACCAATTTTTGTGCTTATCACACTTGTAAATATAATTTGGAAATTTCTTCTTTATTTCGTCTAAATTATGCTTAACAACTTCCTTACTATTGAATAAATTAAATCTAAACATTGATTTACCAAATAGAAATCTTTTCTTTAATCCTGTAAAATTCATTAAACTTGTTGGAACGTATTTTAGTTTTGCTATTACAAATCCCTTTGGATGAGCATTGCTGTATACTTTAAATTGGATTCCGTCTTTACTGTCAATTAATGATGCTTCAGGGTATTTACTCATTTTATTTTTTTATGTAATTAAGATGAAAATTGAGAGTATTTATATTTTATGTAATTAGATTGTATAAAGAGCTATTAATTTTTGTTTTTTTGATTATACCAAATACCTAAATCTCTATTAATTAATTTCTCAAGTTTTTTAAGATTTGGCTCAAAAGACTTGTTTATTTTAGATTTTAATTTAGGATTTATCTTATTCTTTTTCTCTGTCTCTTTCCATGTTGCCCTCCTAATTTTATTAACTGCTTCTGGAGGGATAAAGAATTTCCATAAAAGCCTTATTGGTTTTGGGAGCCTGAAAAAAATATTGAAGATGGAAACATAAAATTGATTTTTTGGCTCCAGTTTGCTCCTGCCAGATTTATCGCTTGACAAATTAGCCTTGAATTTTTTTAATCCCAAAAACTTAAGCAAATTGAGATATACTTTTTCCTTTTTTAGGTTGTCATCTCTCTTGCCTAAATCATCGAAAAGTACTACCTTAACATTTTTCTTTCCAAATGTATCAATATATCTTTTAATTTGGGGGTAATAATCTGCAAAATCCCTATAAAAATAATCTTTAATTAATCCTGATTTGTTTCTTTTTTTTCTATCTTTTTCTTTGATTAAGGCCTTGTGAAAATCTGATTCGGTTTCAAGTCCAATTTTTCTAAGAGTGTGGTGCCAAGAAAACATTTGATCAGCAGGGTTACGTATGCTAATGATTATTTTTGCTTTGGGATTGAACTTCTTTATTAATTGGTGTGCTTTCTGTGAGACTGCTAATCGTGTACTTTGGTCAATAATGATTTTCTTACCTTTTCCCTCCTTAAAATAAGAAAGATATTTTTTTATAGAATCAACCCTCTCTTGTTTACCTGCAACGTCTAAGGAAAAGAAGTCTAAGTCGTGTAGGCATGTATAAACATCGGGATGTTGACTAAGCCAATGCCTTATAGAAACCTTTGCGCTTTTTGGAACACCTATAATAAAAACATTGGGTCTTGTTATTTTCATAAATAACGCCATTTCTTTGGGTATAAATATTTTTCTCTACTTAACTATAAACCATGGATTCAACAGCCTTTCTTTGTTATATTTTATTTCCGTATCTTTTCCAAATTCATAAATTTTTTTCCCTGCAAAATTAACTACTGCGTGTGCTGCGGCTGAATCCCATTCAGATGTTTCACCGAATCTTGGATAAATATCGGCACTACCTTCTGCAACCATGCAAAACTTTAGAGAACTTCCTATGTTCATTAATTCAATTTTGGGATGTTTTTCCTTTAAATTCTCAATAAAATCTTCAAGTTCTTTGCTGGGTTTTCTGCTTGCAACAATCCTATACGCTTCTCCTTGCTTTTTTTCTAACGGCAGTTTTTCTGGATTTTGATCCTTCATTTTCTTAAAACTACCATTTTCATTTCCATAATATACGACGTCTTTAACAGGCACATAAACAACTCCGAGAATTGGCTTTCCGTTTTCAATTAAAGCTATGTTTACTGTGAATTCGCCATTTCTATTTACAAAATCTTTTGTTCCATCTAATGGATCTATTAACCAGAAGCAATCCCAATTTTTTCTTTCTTCAAAGGGAATCTCTTCATTCTCTTCTGTAATAATTGGAATGTTTGGATAAATATTTTTTAGAGAGTCGACAATAAATTTGTTTGCTTGGATGTCTGCTTCTGTTAGTTGGGAATGGCCTTCCTTCCGGGTATTGTCTTCTTTCTGATAAACCTCAAAATCTTCGTTGTATATTTTTAATATTATTTCTCCTGCTTCCTTGGAGATTTTTATAATCTTATCGATTTCTATCTTTTCCATACTCTTATTTTTATTAACCTTATAAATATATTTCGTTTATATTTGAATATGGAATATGTCTTTTAACTAGAGATTTGTTGAAATCTAATGCATGGAATATACCTTCACTATCTTTTTAAACTCGCAATTATTGGAAAAATAGAGATGGTTAATTTTGGAATAATTGGATGCGGAAAAATAGGTAATAGACATATTAATTTCCTTAAAAAGATGGATGGAATTAGGATTTTAGGTGTTGCAGATATAGTTGAGGAGCGAGTTAAAGAAAATTCATTATTGTGTGGTGCGAAGCCCTTTTTGGATTATCGGGAAGTAATAAAAGATTCTAATATAGATGTAGTTAATATTTGTACTCCTTCTGGCCTTCATGCTAAACACACTATTGATGCATTGGATTCTGGCAAACATGTCATATGTGAAAAACCAATGGCTTTGAAGGTCAAAGATGCCGATGAAATGATTGAGGCTGCTAAAAGAAATAATAAGAAATTATTTGTTATTAAACAAAATAGATTCAATGCCCCTATAAAAATATTAAAAGATGCTTTAGATGAAGGAAGACTTGGAAAAATTTATAGTGTTTCTATTAATGTTATTTGGAATAGATATGCTGGATATTATGAGGAAGAACCTTGGCGGGGGACAAAAGAACTTGACGGGGGTGCTTTGGCAACACAGGCTAGCCATTTTCTTGATATCTTGCAATTGATTGGGGGTGGTGTAAAGAGTGTGTTTGCAAAAACAGATAGGTTTAATCATGATATTGAAACAGAAGATACTGGTGCGGTGATATTAAAATTTGATAATGGTGCAATAGGAACTATTTACTATACAACTTGTGCTTATAATAAAAATATTGAAGGGTCTGTTACAATTCTTGGTACAAAAGGTTCTGTAAAAATTGGCGGAGAATATTTGAATAAAATTGAGTACTGGAATGTTGAAGGTTGCCCATTGCCTGAGAAGAATGAAGAAACGTCACCTCCAAATGATTATGGGAATTACAGGGGAAGCTCATCTAAGCACGATTCTGTTTTTAGGGAAGTAATAAGGAATATTATTGGAGATGAAGATGCAAATGTTGTTGATGCTATTGAAGGAAAGAAAAGTGTCGAAATTATAGAGGCCGTTCATAAATCTTCTGAGCTTGGGAAAGAGATTTTTCTTCCTTTGAATGGGGAAAATGGGCCAGAAGAAACGCTTAAAAACCATGAAATCTCGTAAATTTAAGCACTATGAGTAAAAATGGAGAAAATTTGATGGCTAAAATAGGATTTTCAGATGACAATGAAGAAATTAGAGCTGCAGCTAAGAGGATTGAAGAAGAAACCAAGCACGTTCCAATTATCTATGGAGACTTAGCAAGATCATTGCAATCCTTGAAAGGTGGAGAAATAGACTGTCTTGTAGGGGGCCATGATGTTTCTACAAAATATTTTCTTAGAGGTATTATTGGGGCAATAAGGCCTGCAAAACGGATTTATTCATATAGTGTTTTAACAAAAGGAGATGAAAGGTTTTTTCTTGCAGATACAGGCGTAAATATTTCCCCGACAGAAGAACAATTAGGAGAATTAATGGAGGCCCTTAATAGAGAATTAAGACCTCATTTAGATTATTTTGAGATGGCAAGAATAGGGTATGAAACAGAAAATGGCATTCTGCAAATTGATGCTGCGCTTGATCCATTGATAGCACAGAAAAAAGGAGTTATTGAGTCTACAAGAAAGAATGTTCTTGTATTTCCTGATTTAAATAGTGCGAATTCTGCTTACAAAATAATGCAAAGATTAGGTGGATATTCACATATTGGGCCTGTATTGTTGAATACTGAATTCCCCATTTCAGATTTATCCAGGGGCGCTGATACTCAAGAGATTTATGATACTGCTAAATGGCTTGCTGATATATGTCCTAGATCTAAATAAAATATTTAAATAAAGTTATTGGCAATTACTAATGGGATTAGAAGATAAAATGGAAATACATGAAACAGCTATTGTTGAAGGAGAAAATGAATTAGGAGAAGGAAGCTTGGTTGGACCTTTTTCTACAGTTAATAACATTAGGATTGGAAGAAATTCTAAGTTATTTAAGTTTGTTAATGCTTATGGTTGTGAAATTGGAGATGATTGTAAAATAGGAGCATATGTAGAAATACAGGCAGGAGCTAAAATAGGAAATGGTGTGACTATTTCTAGTCATTCTTTTATTTGTGATATGGTTACCGTTGATGATGGGGCTTGGATTGGTCATGGTGTTAAGACTATAAATGATTTATATCCACCCTCTAGGAAAAGAACAGGAAGTAGTGAACATTGGGAACCTACTTATATTGGAAAGGGGGCGATTATTGGAAGTAATGCTGTATTATTCCCTGTAAATATTGGAGATAACACTATAATTGGTGCAGGAAGTGTTGTTAGGAAGGATATTCCTGATGGTCAAGTTTGGGCTGGAAATCCTGCTAAATATCTTTGTGATAGTAAGGATTTGAAATACAAGAATGGATCTAAGGTCTTCCCCGATAAAAGTTAGTTTCATAATTTTTAAATACCTATAAATTGAGGATATTTTATGATTCGCCTCAATGATTTAAAGAGCCAACATGATTCTATTAAAGAAGAATTAAATGAAGCAATTGCGAGTGTAATTGAAAAATCCCAATTTATTGGAGGGGATGCAAGAAAGGAATTTGAAAAGAATTTTGCTGAATATTGTGGGGCTAAATATTGTGTTGGAACTAGTAATGGGAGCACTGCCTTGCATGCTGTTTTGAAGCAAACTGGAATCAAAGAAGGCGATGAAGTTATAATGCCTGTTAATACTTTTATTTCAACAGCATCTGCTGTTATTTTATGTGGTGGGAGGCCTGTTTTTGTCGACGTTAATGAAAAAGATGCATTAATCAACTTGGATTTGGTTGAAGATAAAATAACAGATAAGACAAAAATGATAATTCCTGTTCATTTATATGGGAATGTTTGTGAGATGGATAGAATAAAAAAGATTGCAGAGAGACATGAATTATTGATATTGGAAGATTGTGCTCAAGCACATGGCTCTAAATATAATGGGAAGAAAGTGCCTGTTTTTGGCCTTGGCTGTTTTAGTTTTTTTCCTGCTAAGAATTTAGGAGCATTGGGAGATTCAGGAGCAATTGTTTGCCAAGATGATAAATTAGCAGAAAAATGTAAGATGTTTGTAAATCATGGAAGAAAAGACAAGTATTTACATGAAAGCCTTGGTTTTAATTATCGTATGAATAATTTACAAGCAGCTGTTTTAAATGTTAAATTGAAGCACCTTGATTCTTGGATAAAAAACAAGAATGAAATTGCAAAGAATTATGAAGATGAATTGAAAAGCGTTGTTGATAGTTTTGGTATTCTTCCTGAGATTTATCATTCTTATTATATGTATGTTGTAAAATCTAAAAGAAGAGATGAATTGCAAGAACATTTGTCTAAAAATGGAATTGAAACAGGAATACATTATCCAGTACCATTACATTTACAACCTGTTTTTTCTTTTTTGGGTCATAAAAAAGGAGACTTTCCTGTTGCTGAAAAACAAGCGAATGAAATTCTTTCAATACCTATGTATCCTCATCTTAAGGAAGAAGAACAAGAAAAAATAATTAATGAAATTAAATCGTTTGGTTGATTTGGAAAACATTTAATTTTTCATATTCTTTTAATAATTGAAATCCTTCAATATCTAAGTTATCTTCAAAGCTTAATCCATATTTTATGGAATCATAATCTGTGGAATCTTGAAATGCCTTTCTTATAAAAACTGAAAAACAAAAATCTCTTCTACTATCAATCTTTGTATGTGTGCAGATTTCTTTTTTTGAGACTATTGGGTCTTCAAAATTCAATTTGTAATCTTCAATACTAACAAATTCTATTATTTTATCTCCAAAATAAATGTTGGCTAAAAATCTATAATCGTCTGGGAAGTTGCCAACAACAAATAATTCATCTGGATAATCTCCTGATATTTCTTGCAAATCAGCTTTGATGATATCTCTTTGAAATTGTTCATTTAAGGTAAGGCTATTTATGTTTTTTATAAATGAAGAAAATTCAATGCCCTTATCATTATCTCCAATCTCAAATTTAATTTGTAAAATGTATGGATTAAGAACTAACAAAATTAAGACTAGTGAAATAATTAATTGAATTATGTATTTCTTTTTAGTAAGATATTTGCTTGTTATTAAGATAATGATTGGTGTAATTAAAAGAACAAATCTAATCTGGGAATTTAAGATAAGTAAAATTATAGATAATGAAATAAATATTATTGATTTTTTATTTTCTATAAAAACTTTCTTTTTGTATAATGAATATGTAAAAACTGGGAAAAAGATTATTAATAAAATGAGGTTACTAACGCCCCAAAGTGCGCCTTGTTCATAAAATCCACCTAGAAATGTTAAAGCTAAGGATGCAAAAATATGCCTAACTGTGTTGAAAAAAGCAAATCCAAATAATATTTGATCTAGGATAAATCTTGGAAGTGCCCCGATTAAGATAAATAATAAGAAATATATTGCGTGTGTGAGCTTTTTATCATAGAAAAAACAAATTATTAGTAAAGGAATAAAGAATAAAATAGCGTCCCAGAACGCCCATGCAATTCCCATTAATACCCCAGAATAAAATAAATATTTTATGCCTTGTTTATCATCTTTATTTTTTGTTGAAGAATCGTATTTTTTAATAAAATACCAACTCCATAGAAATATAAGTGAAGATAATTGGATGGGGCTTGCCCAAGGAGCCATATACCAAACTATTGGAGATAACAACATTAACCATAATGCCCTTTCGTCTTTTGTCATCCAATAAATAGAATAAATGATCAACAATAGGCTGATTATGCTTGTTATTTTAAAGATAAAAAAGTTTTGCAATATCATTACAAATGGTGTGTGTATTATTCCATATAGATAAGAATGGCTTGTTCTGATTTTCGCGTCATATTCTCCTGCAAAAAATTTGGAGACATCTGTATAGTCATAAACGTCTGCACCTCCAAGAAAACTAGTGAAAAGCGTAACTAAAATTAAAATCCCAATTGTTATTACAAGGAGGTATTTTTGCTTCTTATCCATTAAAAAACTCTTAAATTTATCTTTAAATATGTTTAGTCTAATGTCTGATTATCACTTTTTTTTCATTACGCCTAATATTCCATTTAAAAAGCCATTTTTAACTTCTCCGTAAGAAAATTTCTTTATTGACTTAATTATCTCTTTTCTATTTTTGAATTTCATCTTACTATCAATAATACTATCAATTTTTTTAGCAAAATCTTTATTATCATAGGGTTTTGCCCAAAATCCATTTACATTATCTATAACTTGCTCTGTTGGACCTGCCCCATCTCCCCATACCACAACAGGAGTCCCGCAAGCTAAGCTTTCTGTAGGAACTAATCCAAAATCTTCTCCTGGAGTGGGAAATGCGTAAACACTTGCAGAGGTATAGTAATCTATTAGATCTTTTGTAGGTAATCTGCCAAGAAACTTTAGATCAACACCCTTCTTTTTAGCAAGTTCTTGTAATTCTTTTTTATATCCTTGGTTTCCTTCTCCAGACCTGTATAAAGGCATTTTATTTTTAATATGTGAACAGGCTTCAATTAATAAATCGTCTCTTTTATCTTTGATTATTCTGCCAGAACAGAAGATAAACTTTTCATTTATTTTATTTTTTGATGGTTTAAAAACAGGGTCTAATGGAGGGTAGCTTACAACGCAATTTATTTTGTAGATATCATCTAATCTTTTTTTTGTAAATTTGCTGTTTGCAAAACATAAGTCACATTTTTTTACCATATTTCTATCTAACTCTCTAAAATACCATCCCAAAAACCAAGATAGAACAGTGACTGTCCATCGTTTTAATCCTTTTGTAGATGCTGCCCATTTTATTTTTTCTTTCTTATCTAAATATAAAAAATGAGGGTAGTGGTTCATAAAATTTATTTTTTTTGTTTTCTTATCTCTTATAAGATAATTTGCAGGAAAACTATAAGTTACGAATAAATCTGCATTTTCTTTGAGTTTGTGAATTCCTAAAAAAGAAAAAAAGATGCTCATAAAGACATTTAAAAATTCAAATCTGGTTTTAAGAAAAGATATATTTTTTATTTTTATTCCGTCAAATCCTGTTTTTTGCAATACTTCTTCATCATAACAATAAGTTAAAACTTCTACTTCAAAGCCTTCTTCAATTAACATTTTTGCGTGATTTGCTAGTTCTCTTTCTAATCCGCCTGCTTCTGTTAAGAAATCATAAATCATGCAAATCTTCATTATTAATTCTGATATTGGAGATTTTTAATACTTGTTATATTATACAAAATATGTTTTTTGAAAAGATATGTTTATAAATGATTAATTACTAAATAGTTGATAAAAGATGGTGGGCAAAAATAATTTAGGTAAGAGCATTGGTGTAACCTTAACTTCAATATTAGTTATTGTTTTGCTTGCTTGGATTGTTGTGGCTGCTCTTTCGGACATAGGAGCAAATCTTAAAGTTAGGGCGCCTGTAACTGGGGGCAATTACTCTTCAATGAACCATACGGGAAATATTCCTACTTTGTTCAATGTTTCTTTTCTTAACGCGTCAATTCCTGGAGAGGGAGATATAATTAATGTTACTTTGGAAGGTTTAAATGTGACTTTTCTTATTAACTTTACATCTGACTGGGTTGTTGTTGGAAATTCTACAACTTGTGTAACTTATAATGGGGATGGAAAAGATACTGCTGGAAATATGAGTTGTTGGGGATATCTAAATGTTACTGGTAATGGTACTGGAGCAGGACGTGGATTGCATGCAGATGGGTATTATACTGTAAATGCAAGTATTAACAATGGCACTAACACTGGAGTTACTCCATTTTTACAAACTATAATAGGTACTGGATCTGGAGTAAATATGACAACAATATTAATAGATAATAATGGTCCATTTAATGTTAATATTACAGGACTAAGTAGTGGAAATAATCATTCTACAAATAGTTTGTCTGGAAATTTGACATTGAATGTTTCTGTTGCAGATACAACCACTTTGATAAATCATGTAATTTTCCAAGTAATTAATTCAACAGGTCACCAAAATGGGACCATTATCGGAGCTCAAGAAGGAACTGGCCATTATTGGAGTTCTAGTTTAAACACAACTCATTTTCAAGATGGAAATTATAGCATTGTAATCTTTGTTAATGATACTGCTGGAAACTTTAATGGCACTACAAATAATACTGCGTTTGCTCCATTGAGTTCGTTATTCTTTGACAATACTGCTCCTTCGATTTCCCATAGTTGTACACCAACAACAGTAAATACAGGAGATGTTGTTACTTGTTCTTGTTCAGGGTCGGCAACATCTGGAGTAAATTCAACCAGCTTTACTGTTAATCCTGATACAACTAGCACTGGATTATTTAGTACTAAGTGTGCAGTTGTAAGTAAATCAGGATTAGCTGGAAGTCTTAACGCTCAATATACTGTTGAACAGAGTGGTGGTGGAAGTAGTAGTGGGGGTGGCGGAGGTGGAGGAAGTGGAAGTAGTAGTGGGGGAGATACAACTGAGGAAGATAATGTTGTTGAAGAGGGTGATGAAGACTTTATTGAAACAACATGGACTGAAACAATAGCTGGAGATGACGCAGACTTTAGTGAAAAAGTAGCAATCTCACAAGAACTAGGTGAAAAATCAAGAGTTTCTATTAAATTAGAAGGTGAAACCCATCATGTTGGAGTGGTTAGTATCTCTAGAAGTAGTGCCATTATAGAAATAGCAAGCACACCTAAACAAGTAGAGCTTAATGTTGGAGAAAGTAAGAAGTTTGAACTTACAGGTGATGGATTTTATGATATGAAGGTTAGTTTAGTTTCCCTTACAGGATCTAAAGCAAATGTTAATATTGAATACTTACATGAAGAGATTTCACCTGCTGAATCAGGAATGTCTATTGGAATGATAATAGGGATAATAATAGCAATTATTATTATCTTAGGAATAGTCTTCTATGTTAGAAGAAAAAATTGATTAAAGTTTTTTATACATAAAAGTATAATCTGAAGTTTTTATATAATTTTGTTTTTTATACCATTCCTTTAAGGAGTTATTTTTAGAATCTACAAAGATAGATGCTTCTTTTATTCCTCTCTTTTTAATAATGTCTTCTGCTTTTTTCATAAGTAATAGACCTATTCCTTTTTTACGATAGTTTTCTTTTACACATAATCTCCATATAAAACCATTCCATCCATCTTCAACAATAAAAACACATCCAATTATTTGATTATCTTCTTTAGCAATTAAAATAGATTCTGGATCTCTTTCTATTTTACGTTTTAGATTTTTTCTATCTTCCCAAACGTCATCGTATAAATTGCATTCTTGAAGGATTTGTTTTACTTCTTCATAATAATTATCCTTATAAAATTTAATTATATCCATAATTGTTGATTTAATTTTGTATTATATAAATACTTTCATTAAT
>PJEL010003294.1_pt1 | contig 13989 bp, 15 predicted proteins | sample 1853271 | NCBI WGS metagenome assembly PJEL01 (sample SAMN08108733, study PRJNA415343) | Invertebrate metagenome, whole genome shotgun sequencing project. | host: Globobulimina | place: Sweden: Gullmar Fjord | collected 2015-08 | reverse complement strand
CAAATTCCACTATAAGCATTAACTAGGTATTATCTTATTGCAAATGGTGGTCGATGATAAAGCGCTGTACTGTCACTGAATGCCTGAGTAAATATTGAACTTATCCGAGAAAAGCAACCTTATTTGGGTTGTTTTTTTGTTGCTGTTTTTATTCGTTTTTGTCAATGATGATATCTCCATCCTGTTGATTTTCAATCGTTTTTTAATGTTGCTTACAACAGCTCCTGACTAGCCACTCTATATCAACGCTATTGTTTCACTGCCTTGGCACTATGCTTGCTTTGTCTCTTAGTAATATTAGATAACAAGAAATTGACGCAAGCGAGTTAATTATGGATATCAAAACCAATTCTCTATACGCCCAAATGCAAAGTATGTCGATGGAAGCCATGGGTAATCGTTTACCTATTGGTGAAAATGGTATGGGCACACCAGCGGTTAGTAAAGCCGGTAGTGACTTTGGCAGCATGCTAAAAGATGCGGTAAATACCGTTAATGAGATACAGCAAGATGCCGGACAAAAGAAGATGGCATTTGAAATGGGTGATCGCAATGTTACACTTGCCGACACTATGATTGCATCGTCAAAAGCAGGTATTGCCTTCGACGCAACTGTTCAGGTTCGTAATAAATTTGTTGAAGCTTATAAAGAAATTATGAGCATGCCTGTTTAGCGGCTCAGCTGTTAATTTAAATACTAATAAAATACACGTTCGGCGGAGAAAGTAAGTGGCAGATTCAACAGACAATACAGGCATGATGCTGGCAGACGGTAACAGTGATTTAGTTGCTAACGACAGCGCTGACGGTGTTGTTGACGAACAAAAATCCGGCTTAGCTGGCGCAATGGGTAATGTCGATTTCTTACGTCAAATTACCATCGTCATGGCCTTGGCTATTTGTCTTGCGATCGCCATTTTTGTCATTATGTGGGCGAATCAGCCTGAATATCGCATCTTAGCGAAACTGCCAACAGAACAACTAATTAAAACCATGGATACCCTTGATGCCAATGGTTATAAAGATGTTTACCATCAAGAAAATAACACCATTTCTGTACAAACTGATGAATACCAAGCGATTAAACTAATGTTGGCGCGCGAAGGCTTAGGTGATGCGCCATCAGAAGGCTCTGAAATTATAATGCAAGATATGGGCTTTGGTGTTAGTCAGCGTGTGGAAACGGAAAGGCTAAAGCATTCACGTGAGCAACAATTGGCCCGCACTATTGAAGAGTTACAATCTATATCACGTGCTCGGGTATTACTTGCTATTCCACGGGAAAATGTTTTTGCTAAACGGGCAAAAAATCCATCAGCAACCGTGGTATTGACAATGTTACGTGGCCGCTTGTTATCGGAAGAAGAAGTTGACTCAGTCGTTGATATTGTCGCTTCTGCCGTGCAAGGCTTAACGCCAAACCGCGTGACGGTAACCGATCAAAATGGTCGTTTGTTAAATTCGGGTTCACAAGACTCAGTATCATCACGTTCACGGAAAGAATTTGAAATTGAGCAAAAACGTGAAAAAGAATACATGGATAAAATCGATTCGATTTTAATCCCTGTCGTTGGTTTAGGTAATTATACTGCGCAAGTTGATGTGGCGATGGACTTTACTAATTCTGAAGAAACACAACGCCGCTACAATTCTGATTTACCTGCCCTTCGCAGTGAAATGAAAGTGGAAGATAACACCATTGGTGGTCTACTTGGCGGTATTCCAGGTGCGCTAACTAACCAACCGCCACTTGAGAGTAACATTCCTGAAAATGCTACTGGCAACGCTCAACAAAGAACGATGCCGGGGCGTAAACATAGTGAATCCACCCGAAACTATGAACTAGATGAAGCTATTAGTTATACCAAGCAACAAACGGGGGTCATCCACCGTATCAGTGTTTCGGTCGCGCTAGATTACTTGACACTGCCAAGTACTGCAGTAGGAGAAGATGGTGAACCAGCGCCAGCGCCAGTAGCCGTTCCACGCTCAGTACAAGAAATGGCGAATATTCGTCGCTTGTTACAGGGCAGTATTGGTTTTGATTTACAACGAGGTGATGCGCTTGAAGTAGTGACTTTACCGTTTTCTCGTGTCGATCTCGGTGAAATTAAAGAAGTACCAATATGGCAAGAACCATGGTTTATGAAAATGTTAAAATTGGTGATGGGCGCATTGGTGATCATTATTCTAATTTTAGCTGTGGTTCGTCCGATGTTGAAACGTTTAATCTATCCAGATCAAACGCCAGATGACTATGGTGATAAGTCACTCGATAGTCATATTGATTTAGGCGATGAAACCATGGATATGTTAACCTCTGAGTTTGATGCAGGCGCAATTGGTTTTGCTCCTGATGGTAGCCTACAGTTACCTGATTTACACCGTGATGAAGATGTCTTAAAAGCGGTACGAGCCTTAGTGGCAAATGAACCAGAGTTATCGTCCCAAGTAGTCAAAAGTTGGTTGAGCGAAGATGAGTGATGAAAACCAAGAATTAGCAGAAGTTTCCTCTGCTGGCGGATTTGATGTGAGTAAGCTTGATGGTGCTGAAAAAGCCGCCATCTTGCTATTGAGCTTATCTGAAGAAGACGCCGCACAAATATTAAAGCATTTAGAGCCAAAGCAAGTCCAGCAAGTTGGTATGATCATGGCTGGGATGGAAGACTTTACGCAACAAAAAATTACCGCAGTACACAAATTATTTATTAGTGAAATTCAAAATTTCTCAACCATTGGTTTCCAGAGTGAAGAGTTTGTTCGTAAAGCGCTTACGGCGGCATTAGGTGAAGATAAAGCCGGCAACTTGATTGATCAAATTGTTATGGGGGGCGGCGCTAAAGGTCTTGATTCCCTAAAATGGATGGATTCAAAGCAAGTGGCTAACATTATTCGTAATGAGCATCCGCAAATTCAAACCATTGTTTTGTCATACTTAGAGCCTGAGCAATCAGCCGAGATCATGACGCAGTTTGCAGACAAAGTTCGCCTTGATTTGATGATGCGCATTGCAAACTTAGAAGAAGTACAACCTGCAGCCTTACAAGAACTGAATGAAATCATGGAGAAACAGTTTGCTGGTCAAGCTGGCGCACAAGCCGCGAAAATGGGCGGCTTGAAAGCGGCGGCCGACATTATGAACTATTTAGAGTCTAATGTTGAAGGTCTGCTAATGGACTCCATTCGTGAACACGATGAAGAAATGAGCCAGCAAATTCAAGATCTCATGTTTGTTTTTGAAAACCTTGCCGATGTTGATGACCGAGGCATTCAAGCAATTCTAAGAGAAGTTCAGCAAGATGCCTTGATGAAAGCCATTAAAGGCGCTGATGAGGCGTTGAGTGAAAAAATCATGTCGAACATGTCAAAACGTGCCGCCGAAATGCTAGCGGATGATCTTGAAGCCATGGGACCTGTGCGTATTAGTGAAGTGGAAGCAGCGCAAAAAGAAATTTTATCTGTCGCTCGTCGATTATCTGATGCGGGTGAAATTATGTTAGGCGGTGGTGGAGGTGGTGATGACTTCTTATAGCCAAAATAAACCAAGCCTAAACTTATGAAGCTTTTGTCGCCAACAAACCAGGCGTCACTGACGCCTGAAGAAGTTGATAATCTTGATACCTGGTCTTTGCCGGATGTTAAGTCAACAGTCGATGAAGATGATGGTCAAACCAATGCTTTAGGAAAATCTCCTCGTTGGCGCTTTGAACCACCAGAGGAAACTGAAGTTGCTGAGCCCGTACCATTAACAGCAGAAGAAATAGAAGAAATTCGCCAAGCTGCTTTTGATGAAGGCTTTAACCACGGAAAAGAAGAAGGCTTTGCGAAAGGTTTTGACGAAGGTAAAACCGCAGGACATCAGGAAGGTTTAGTGACTGGTCATGAAGAAGGTGTCAGCAACGGTTTAGCCGAAGGTAAAGAAACGAGCGAGCAGCAAGCTGCTGCGATGCAAGCTTTGATCGAGCAATTACACCAACCACTCGCTAATGTTGAAAAAAATGTTGAAGCGCAACTCTTACAACTCGTTGTGCAACTAACGCAAGCGGTCACTAAGCATGAAGCAAAAACTAATCCCGATATCTTATTATCAGCGGTAAGCGAAGGAATTAAAGCGCTACCTGCACAAGAATCGCAAACGCAAATATTACTTAATCCGCAAGATATTCGCATAATTGAAGAGCAATTTGGTGCTGGACATATTCAAGAGCAAGGTTGGCGCTTATTAGCTGCACCGCAGCTACCTGTAGGAAGTTGCCAAATTGAAAACAGTACCTCAAATATAGATCTCAATATTAAATCTCGTTTGGATGAGGTCTTGGAATCTTTTTTGCAAGAAGCTTTGCATCAATAAATTTCTCTTAAAAAGCGTCAAAAATTTTCTATGGTTGATATAAACCGCATTAACGAACGTTTAAAAAACTGCCAGCAATACATTCATCCGCATCGTGTGTCGGTTGCTGGACGCTTAGTGCGTGTGGTTGGTTTAACACTTGAAGCTGTTGGTGTTAAAGCCGCCGTCGGTAGTCAATGCTTGGTTGAAACCGCGCAAGGTGATTTGATTGCTGAAATAGTCGGTTTTTCTCAAGATATTACGTTTTTAATGCCCGAGCAAAGTTTACAAGGGGTGTTACCCGGTGCGCGGGTTGTACCTTTGTCGACAAAAGCTCGCTTGCCGTTATCAATGGCGTTATTAGGCCGTGTGGTGAATGGCGTTGGCAAACCACTTGATGGTAAAGGGCCAATAAAAGCCACTGAAGGTTACAAGCACGATAATACTCCCATCAACCCACTTTCTCGTCGTGCTATCACTGAGCCATTAGACGTTGGTGTACGTTCAATTAATAGCTTCCTCACTGTTGGTATTGGTCAACGGATGGGACTTTTTGCTGGCTCAGGTGTTGGTAAAAGTGTGCTATTGGGCATGATGACACGAGGTACAACGGCCGATGTTATTGTGGTTGGCCTTATTGGTGAGCGTGGTCGAGAAGTCAAAGAATTTATCGAAGAAATACTGGGTGAGGAAGGGCGGAAACGTTCGGTGGTTATTGCGGCCCCGGCAGACAATTCTCCGTTAATGCGCTTAAAGGGTTGTGAAACATCGGTGCAAATTGCTGAATACTTTCGTGATCAAGGGCTTAATGTTCTTTTGTTAATTGACTCTATTACTCGTTATGCGCAAGCGCAGCGTGAAATAGCCCTGGCTGTTGGTGAGCCGCCAGCAACAAAAGGTTATCCGCCATCGGTGTTTTCTAAGTTACCGCAGTTAGTGGAACGAGCCGGAAATGGTGGTGATGGCCAAGGTTCAATTACCGCATTTTTTACCGTACTGACTGAGGGCGATGATTTACAAGATCCTATTGCCGATGCCGCGCGAGCTATTTTAGATGGTCATATTGTACTGTCACGAAAACTAGCCGATGCTGGACATTATCCTGCGGTCGATATTGAAGGCTCCATTAGCCGTGTAATGCCGATGGTAACGAGTGATGAACATCAACAACTTTCAAGGCAATTACGCCAAGTTTATTCGTTGTATCAAGAGAATAAAGACTTAATTTCCATTGGCGCTTATACCCGAGGCACCGATCCTCGTATTGATCAGGCGATAGATTTACAACCAGTGATTCAATTCTTCTTACAACAGAAAACGCTAGAAGTGATCCCCTATGATCAAAGCTTATCGCAATTGCAGGAAATATTAGCGGCAGCACAAGCACATGCACAAAATAACCAACAAGCACAATAACTCAAAGGTAAGACAGCATGAAACAGTTAAATACCTTATATAAATTTGAGCTTGATAAAGAGCAGAAAGCGGCACAGGCGTTGAAAGCGGCAGAACTTGACTATCAGCAAAATAATGAACGTTTGAAAAGTGTTAGTGAATATCGCCTTGAGTATATGCGCAGGCTTAATCAGCGCTCACTGGAGGGTATTGATAGTGCGACTTATAGTCATTTCCATGCCTTTATCGCTAAGTTAGATAACGCGGCACTACAAGTTAAGGTTGCAGCGCACCAAGCACAGGCGTTAGTTGAAACGCGAAAAAAGCAGTGGCTAGAGCAACGAAGAAAAATACAAGCAGTCGAATTGTTACGTGATAAAAAATTGGCAGCATTGCAAGTTGTGGCAAATAAACAAGAGCAAAAGATGTTTGATGAAATAGCAACGCAACAATTCGTTCGTCGTGTACGTCAATAGCACTATTGGTCGGTAAATCATCGTTGAGTAAATTATCATTCTTAAGTTTTGGAATAAAATTTGCTTAGTTAAAGTAAGTTAAAGTAAGCCGTTGTAAGTACAACCGCTTACCAAATTCAGTTTTTAGAAAGGTTTGTTATGTCAAAGTTAAGTTTACTCTCTGTAGAAGCTAGCCAAAGCACTGATATTAAAAGCAGTAATGCGAATAAACCTGTTGATAAGAAAAGTACAGAAAGCGTATTTTCAGATATTATCGAGCAACATAATCAAGAGCAAAAAGCGCAGTCAACCACGAAAAAAGGTAACGATAGCGGCAACGATGAAGGCAAAGCGGTCGATGATAGCCGTGCCGAGCTTATTGAAAGCGTTAACGGTAACAGTGATCTAGATAAAGCACCTGGAGATGAAGAGCATACGCTACCCGTCCCAATTATTTATGAAGCTGAACATGCCGGAGCAGCAGTTGATGGTAAAGCTAATCTTGAAGTTTTATCGCTTACAGCGTCATCAGTTGAAAATAATAACTCAAACTCAAAGGCAGACAAAAATAGCCTTAGCAATGACACTGAGACTAATGGCTTATTAGTTGATGAAAATAAAACAGTTAAAAAGCAGTCTCTATATAGCAGTAATGATGACGCGGTAGATTTACTAAAAATGTTGGGCGCAGCAGGAAAATTAATTACTGACACCACTCCCGATGAAGGTGAAGGTAGCAATAACACTGACAGTGAAAAACAAAAAAGTATTGTAGAACAAACGCTAAAAACGGAACAACTCGTTAAACCCGCCAGCGTTAGCAGTGAAGCACTGACCCAAAAACAAAGCGTGTTAATTGATGACGAGATAAACCAAGCAGCGACAAAGCAGCTTGACCTAGCAGTAAAAAATAACACGGTTGCAGCACAAGTTGTTGCAAAGACACCGTTGACTGGTAATTCAGATAAAGTTGCCTCGTCTGCACTAGCAACGGCAGAACAAAAAGCGGTAGCTCAAATGACGGTAAAGTCTACGGCAATTGAGGGAAATATTGGTGAGGGTAGTACTGATGAGGCTTTATCCGAAAATGAACTGCTTGAGAGTGAATTAATCGTTAGTAGCACAAGCTCAGAAAGTGAGAAAAGCACGAGTCTTGAAAAGAAAACAGCTGTAAATTCACCAATTATAAATCCGCTAACTGAGCCTGAAGCAAAGGTTGACGATAAAACCGCAAATCAAATAACCCATCAGAGTAATGTTCAAAGTGCTAGCCAAGTACAGGCTAGTCAGGCGGCAATAGCAAGCGAACATGTTAGTGATACCCTGCAAGCTAGAGCGATAAACCCCAATAGTGGAAATTCGTCAACGCCAATGACCAAAGAACAAGTTCAACAAGCTATGTTGAATGGAAAAAACATTAGTGATAGCGATGAAAATGCGAATAAAAGTGAAAACGCTGAGCAAGCTAATGAAGAAATTAATCTAGCAAAAATAGCGAGCGAAAAGTCCTCGCTACTTCCTGATAAAGTCGCATCAATGATAAATCAAACGCTTGAAGCTCAAGCCGGTCGACCAAGCATGAGTGCCGCAGAGCTAGCAGCACAACAAGAGCAAAGCTTTGAAAGTGCAATGAGTAAACTTAACGTCAACACAACGCAAACGCAAAAGTCGATTACTGCACTTAATACTGAAACCATAGCAATTTATCGCAAAGATTTTGCTAGTGCAGTGAAAGATAAAGTGATGGTGATGATAAATCAAAAGATTCAACAAGTGGAAATACAATTAGATCCACCCGAAATGGGCAATGTTCATGTGCGAGTGAACTTGCAAAATGAGCAGGCCGCAGTGCAATTTATTGTACAAAACCCACAAGCTAAAGATGCTTTAGAGCAAAACATGGGTAAACTACGTGAGATGTTAGCTGAAAGTGGTGTTGATGTTGGCGATGCGAATATTGAACAACGTCAACCCGGTGAGCAGTCACAGGCGGCGTTTGGAGAAAATGGCGCTTCAGAGCAAAACAATGGTAACTCAGAGCAAGAGCTTACTGAAAATCATCAGCAAGTTGCCAATATGGTTAAAGCTTCATCAACTGGTGTCGATTACTACGCATAAAGAATAAAACTCATTGGATTCATTGCTATTCGAGGATATAGTCTAGCTATAAACATAATATTTTTCCCAGGTAGATGTCATGGCAGATGAAAAAGAACTTGAATTGGATAATTCAGGCAAGAAAAAGAAGCTAATTATTATTATCGCTGTCGTTGCGGTTTTGCTTATTGGCGGTGGTGCTGCCGCATTTTTTATGATGGGCTCAGAAGATGAAATGAGCCAAGCTGAGCTAGATGCCACGCTTGACTCTGGCTCTGACACTGAAATGACCGCTGACGCACCGTCGGATGACAGTGCAGAGCTTGGTACGGCGTTATATGTGCCAATGCCAAGACCTTTTCGTTTTAATGTGCCGGGTGCGGCACGTGATCGTTTTGTCGAAATCCGTGTTCAGCTACTTGTACGCGGTGCTGACAACGAAGAAGCGGCGAAAAAACATGTGCCATTGATTGAAAGCACATTATTGGCGGTGTTCTCACAGTCGAATGCTGATGATTTAGCCACTAGTGCCGGAAAAACTGCGTTAAAGCAGAAATCTTTGACTGAAGTGCATAAAATGATGAAGGATGTTGAAGGCAGTAATATTGTCGACAAAGTGTTATTTACCGGCTTTGTGATGCAATAAAACCGCCATTGCGGACCTAGACATTAATATTAGATAAAGAGATTATCGAGTGAGTGACTTATTATCCCAAGACGAAATTGACGCGCTATTACATGGGGTTGATGATGTCGAAGAAGAAGAATTAGAAGAAGACCTTTCGAAGGCAGAAGGCACCTCTGATTATGATTTTTCTTCACAGGATCGTATTGTTCGTGGTCGAATGCCGACGCTGGAAATGGTCAATGAGCGTTTTGCTCGTCATATGCGTATCAGTCTTTTTAATATGATGCGCCGGACCGCAGAAGTGTCGATTAACGGCATTCAAATGATCAAGTTTGGTGAGTACGTACATACCTTGTTTGTACCAACCAGTCTGAATATGGTGCGTTTTCGTCCTCTTAAAGGTACTGCTCTAATAACCATGGAAGCACGACTTGTTTTCATTTTAGTCGATAACTTTTTTGGTGGTGACGGGCGTTATCATGCAAAAATAGAAGGCCGTGAATTTACCCCGACCGAACGTCGTATTGTACAAATGTTGCTAAAAATAATCTTTGAAGATTATAAAGAAGCATGGTCACCGGTGATGGATGTTTCGTTTGAATATCTAGATTCTGAAGTTAATCCATCAATGGCAAACATCGTTAGTCCGACAGAAGTGGTGGTGATCAGCTCTTTTCATATTGAGCTTGATGGTGGCGGTGGCGATTTCCATGTTGCTTTGCCTTATTCAATGTTAGAGCCCATTCGTGAATTACTTGATGCCGGTGTACAAAGTGACAAAGAAGATACCGATATGCGTTGGTCAAAAGCGCTGCGCGATGAAATTATGGATGTGCCGGTAGAATTGTCGACTAAGTTTTTAGAAGTCGAGCTATCGCTGCAAAAAATAATGGACTTTAAAGCCGGTGATATTATTCCGATTGAAATGCCTGAGCATATTACCGTTTTAATAGAAAACTTACCTTCATTTAGAGCTAAGCTTGGCCGAAGCCGTGATAATTTAGCCTTGAAAATAGAATCTAAAATTAAGCGTCCTGAGTCAGTGAAGTCAGAATTAACCATATTGACCAAAGGTGGTAAACGTTTGGACAGCGATGCAGAACTTCATCTATTAGAAGACGATTTATAAGGCAATTGATAAAGTGAGCCAATGTGGTGTAAAAGTCGCTTAATTGCTTGTCGAGCAGAATAAACACTGGCTAATGTGATTAATTTGACGTTACTAGTTTGAAAATTGAGGTTGAAAAATATGAGTACAGAAAACGGAGATGACTTAGGCATGTGGGATGAAGCGATGGATGAGCAAGCCGCCGCCGAAGCTGCAGAAACAGTTGAATTAGAAGATTTACAAGAAGACAACGAACCGATCACCGGTGAAGAAAAACGGAAATTAGATGCGATATTAGATATACCTGTCACCATCTCAATGGAAGTGGGTCGCAGTCATATTAGTATTCGTAATTTACTACAGCTTAACCAAGGTTCGGTTGTTGAGCTTGACCGAGTTGCTGGTGAAGCGTTAGATGTGCTGGTTAACGGCACCCTAATTGCTCATGGTGAAGTCGTGGTGGTAAATGACAAATTTGGTATTCGTTTAACCGATGTTATTAGTCAGGTTGAACGAATTAAAAAGTTAAAATAGCTAAAAATGAAAAAGTTACTGCTATTAAGTACATTATGGTTTAGCTGTTTAGTCTATGCCAATGCGGCAGATGTAGCTGACAATGTTGAGCCGGTTGAAGTTGGTAAATATGTTGGTGCTAATATGGACGCCATGAGCATGATATTATCATTATTGATGGTATTAGTGGTTATTGTCGTTAGCGCTGTGATATTAAAACGTTTTCAAGGTGTTCAGCACAACCTTAACGGTCTTAAGATAGTGACCAGTTTACACCTCGGCACAAAAGAAAAATTAGTCGTGGTGCAAAGTGGTGATAAACAATTATTGCTTGGTGTGACGGCGCAGCAGATCAGCTTATTAGAAACACTCGATGAGCCCATCGTGGCTGGCCAAGAAAAGTCGCTTGATATTGTCGAATCTCTGGCAAAATTCCTCAAACAAAAAAACGCCAAAAAGTTATGAGAAAAAAATGATAACGTCTATTAAAAAGTCATTCTTATCACCGAAAAAAATCGTCACAATACTCGTGACGATTTTGTCGTTTTTATTACTCACTAATTATAGTTTTGCAGCCGACGATTTATCATTATCAGCGTTGAAATTAACCACAAACCCTGACGGCTCACAAGAATATTCTGTTACTTTACAGATATTGATCTTTATGACCGCACTGAGTTTTATTCCGGCTGCGGTGATCATGATGACCTCGTTTACACGTATTGTGGTGGTAATGGCAATTTTACGGCAAGCATTTGGTCTACAACAAACGCCATCAAATCAGGTGATTATCGGTATTACCTTATTTATGACCTTGTTTATTATGACGCCGGTTTATAACGAAATTAATGACCGTGCGATTCAACCTTATTTACAAGACCAATTAACCTCTGTTGAAGCCATCAGTAAAGCGAAAGTGCCATTACGTGCTTTTATGCTTGAGCAAACGCGACTGAAAGACTTGGGGACTTTGGCTGATATGGCAGGTATAGAGAATGTTGAGCAACCAACAGATTTGCCGATGACGGTGATTATTCCAGCTTTTATTATCAGTGAACTAAAAACCGCCTTTCAAATTGGCTTTATGCTATTTATCCCTTTCTTGATTATTGATCTCGTGGTGGCGAGTATTTTGATGGCAATGGGGATGATGATGCTCTCGCCGATGATCGTTTCACTGCCGTTTAAATTAATGTTATTTGTCTTGATTGATGGCTGGAACTTAGTGATAGGTACGCTTGCAACAAGCTATGGTATGGGAGCCGTGTAATGGGTCCTGAGGTATTTGTTGATATATTAAGAGATGCTTTATTTTTAGTGATTGTGCTGGTGAGTGCCGTTATTGTCCCGAGTCTTATTGTCGGCTTAATTGTTGCGGTGTTTCAAGCAGCGACTTCGATTAATGAACAAACGTTAAGCTTTTTACCTCGCTTAATTGTGACCTTACTCTCCTTGATTTTTGGTGGCCATTGGTTAGTACAAAAATTGATGGATTATGCTATTCGCCTGATTGGTAGTATTCCAAGCGTGGTGACTTAACATGGAGTTTACCGAGTCAGTTATTAACCAAAGTATGGCTGACTTTTTACTGCCACTGACGCGTATTTCAGCCATGGTGATGTCGATGATAGGCCTAGGCGCTAAATCGATTCCGGGTCGGGTTAAATTATTTTTCTGTCTTGCCGTTACAGCTGCAGTAATGCCTGCATTACCACCGACGAATGTTGGCGAACTGTTCTCTTTCGCGACAACACTGCTCATTGCCGAGCAAATGATTATCGGTATTATGCTAGGTTTTGTCACCATTATGGTGGTAAATACCTTTACCCTTGCGGGGCAAATTATCGCTATGCAAACGGGCTTAGGCTTTGCTTCCTTGGTTGATCCGGCCAGTGGTACGAGTGTTCCTGCGGTGGGACAGTTCTTTTTAATATTATCTTCTTTGTTGTTTTGGGCCATGGATGGACATCTTGCTTACTTACAATTTGTTGTTGCCAGTTTTGATACTATTCCTATTCCTGCGACTGACTTTTCCAGTATTAAGTTTAAAGAAATTGCCGAATGGGGCAGTTGGATGTTTGCGACTGCACTCTCACTGGCTATCGCGCCGTTAACTGCGATGTTGCTGATTAACTTCTCGTTTGGCATTATGACCCGAGCGGCACCACAATTAAATATTTTTGCCATCGGCTTTCCGGTCACTATGTGTGCAGGCTTACTCATTATGTGGTTAACCATGGGGAATTTCTATAATCATTTTGTTTTGCAGTGGCAACGTGCGTTAGACTTTAGCTGTTATTTGGTTGACTGTGGGGCTGCGCCCTAATGGCTGAGTCAGATAGCGGTGAAAAAACCGAAGAACCCACGGCAAAAAAACTCTCAGATGCCAGAAAAAAGGGCCAAATAGCACGCTCGAAAGATTTAGGCACAATGTTTGTCCTCGTTGGTAGTGCTGCTGCGCTGTTCTTGATGGGGGACTCTCTGGTTGATGCGTTATCATTGATGATGAAACGCTTGTTTAGTTTAAGTCGCAAAGAAGTGATGGATGTCCATGCTTTATATCAGATCGCTAGTGATAGCGTTGGCTCGATATTAGTGCCTTTTATTTGGATTCATGTCATTGTCGTTTTTGCTGCCTTTATTGGTAACACCTTACTTGGAGGCATGAACTTCTCATGGCAAGCTATGGCGCCGAAAGCCAGTAAACTTTCGCCGATGGCAGGCTTTAAACGTATGTTTGGCGTCCAGTCTTATGTTGAGTTGATTAAGTCTATTTTAAAATTTTTTGTGGTGTTTATTTCAGCTTTCTTATTATTAAGTAGCTTATTTGATCAAATTATCAACTTAAGCACAGAAAATATTCCGCACAATATCGCTCATTCTGTTTCATTATTGTTATGGATGTTTTTAGCGCTGGCTTTATCTATTGGCATTATTGTTATGATCGATGCGCCATATCAGGTTTGGAATCATAATCGTCAATTGAAAATGTCTCAGCAAGAAATTAAAGACGAAATGAAAAACTCTGAAGGTAGTCCTGAAACCAAAGGCCGTATAAGACGTGCGCAATACGAAGCGTCACAACGACGAATGATGGAAGAAGTACCGAATTCAGATGTGGTTATTACCAATCCAACGCATTACGCGGTGGCACTTAAATACGATGCCGAAGCGGGCGGTGCTCCGGTGCTAGTGGCGAAAGGGATAGATGAAATGGCACTACACATTCGTACTATTGCCAAAGGGCATGGTATCGAAATCATTACCTCTCCCGCGCTTGCTCGTTCGCTTTATTACACCGCGGAGCCGAATGAAGAAATTCCTGAACAACTATTTGCTGCCGTAGCACAAGTACTTGCGTTTATTTTCCAACTCAGTGCCCATAAAAAAGGCAAAGCGAAAAGACCTAAAGCGATTGCCAAAAACTTACCCATTCCTGATGACTTTCGCTATTAATTACTTT
>PJEL010003293.1_pt1 | contig 13994 bp, 23 predicted proteins | sample 1853271 | NCBI WGS metagenome assembly PJEL01 (sample SAMN08108733, study PRJNA415343) | Invertebrate metagenome, whole genome shotgun sequencing project. | host: Globobulimina | place: Sweden: Gullmar Fjord | collected 2015-08 | reverse complement strand
TCCTTGAATATCCATGGCCAGTCTTTCAATGCTTTTCATATTTATTTCTCCTTTTCTTAACCGTTTCTTGAATACTAAACCATGTATCGGCAAGAGTCAACTAAACTTTAGCTTTTATGTAAAAATATTTGTTAAATTAACTTCTTTTATTTCGCACTTGCAATAACTACGACCATCGGCGTCTTTTATGAATTGTATTATTTCTAATTCTGAAGCTTTCATATCAATGCCAGTCGCTGTTCCCTTTGTTTAACCAATATTTGTCATTCATCCATTTAAACACCATTCTGCCCATATGTCCGGTTTCTTCATCAACTGGTTTTATGACTATTCCCTCGATAGGGGATTTCATTTCAGGGTAAAGGATCGATTTATTCCCTTTCGGATTGACAAGTTTTTCCATAAGATCCATGGAAAATATTCCAGCATAAAGAACGGGTGCGAATGGTAAACCTTTCTTCTGACAAAAACAAGATGCATCACCGATACTGAGGTATTTTCCATCAATCATGACATCGATTACGACCATTTTATATTCACCATCTTTACAACCGTAATCATAATTTTTCTGTATTCCATGACCGTATATCTCTGCATAAATTACCTCCCCTGGTTCCAGGAGAGCTTCAAGGTTGTATTCTTTTGCTGTAAGACTATACACGTTATCCTTATAATATGTCGTCGCATATTTGCCACGTGGTGTCAGTTCAACGTTATGGCTTCCAAATGCGAATTCATAATCCATGATACCAAAAGGTTTCAGTATTGGTCGGATTATTTTTCTCCACCAATTATATGCATTATAGGGAACATACCCGGCGCGGAAATTGGTGCCATGTATTTTTTCGGTAACGGCGACCATTTTACCATTCAGAGCTTCAGGGTAATATTTGAAGTGGCTGATGTTAGTGTATTTTTTAAAATATGGATTTCGAAGTCGTTTTTTCAGTGGATTACCTTGCATCATTCCCGGTACTTTTGCGGGTGGTGGTTGATATTTGGTAATGCCCAATTTTTTAGCGACGTCTTTCCCAACTTTTATATTGGGGTCAAGGCCAAAAGTCTCAGGCAATTCGATCATCCCCTGGCTCATGGCACCTCGAAGTTTAATAGATCTAATACGTGATTTTGTCAATTTTACTTTTGCAGTGGGCGGAAATAGAATATTTTCTATGTCTTGAGGTATGATTGAATCGACCGGCAAATAAACGACGAGGTCACCTTTTAAGAATTTATTTAACGGGACACAAGTTTGCCATGCACCGATATATGCTAATTCCATCCTATCAGCATTAGGGTGCGGTTTTATATCAGATATCCTAAATATCTCAACTTTTAGATCTGCCATTTGGTTCTCCCTCAGATTTTCGCAATTCGGTTTAAACTTCTTCGAATTCTCCTTTTACATCTGCTCGCTCGATCGATGTAACATAGCGGATATATTATACCGGACGTTGTGCTGCGGATATTCTTTCGGGAGCATTGCAAACGCGACGGCCTTCTTCCCCCGTCGGATTATCTCCCCGTATGTGTTGGCTCATTCCTGAACGCACCAACGTCCGGTATAATTCGTTTTATAATTGTTTAGCAGCCACAACATAGAATAGTGGGTGTTTAACATGGTGAAACTTGGCGAGTTTACCGGTTGATACACTCACCGTATAGTCACCAGAGACAATCTGGAGGTTTTTTACCATCATCGAAACGTCACAAGTTCCCTCACCCTTGACGGCCAGCTTCATTGTATTGCTGTCGGGATTTTCCTGATCGGTGATCTTGATCAGTCCCTTACCGTCTTTCATTTTTACCGACATATCCGGCAGCCCCAGGATGTTAGCGGTTTTTTGCAACTTCTGGATACTGTCACTCGAAAGTTCAAAGGTGGCATCGAACTCCGTGAACTTTTTGTATACGGATGAATCTTTCAAGTTACCAAGCTTTGGTATGATGTCAGGGTCGTCATAAACGATGGTGACCTGGGTACCTGCTGATTTGATCACGACAGCATTTTCCCCAAATTCAAACTCAATATCTTTGGTATCGAATAGGGAAACGATCGACATAAAAGGCATCGAATTGTAAAGCTGGAATTCTGAAAATGTCTCCTCCGTGTCATAGATGCCTATGATATTTTCAGCGATGGATAGTGTCTTCAAACACTGAGGTTCGTTCACCCATAGCGAGTTGTTGATAGTGGTAAAATTTTTCATAATTTCTATCGTGGTCTTAGAAATTTTCATGTGCTTAATTCTCCTTTTTTAGGTTGAATCCAATATTTTCCATCTATTATATAACAATTTTATAAATTTGTCACAAAATTAAATTTCTTTTGTGGATATCGCGTCAGTTAGTGATGGCCTATACGGCACAGACAAGACCATTTCACTTTGTCGCAATTCCAATGATTTCATACCATTTACTATCATCCGTTCTAATACCTGAGTCCTTTCATAAGTATTATTTTCTTTGTCTCTGAGAAACTTTAATTCAGATACCTGAGACTTTAAATCGGCTTCCAGATCCTTAACTTTGGCTTCCAACTTTTCAACCTTATCACCACCTACCCGGCGTTTGCCCTTTTCGGTTTTGATCAGGCGTTTCATCATCAAAACACTGCCCTCAGTGGTTGCCAGTGAATACACGATACCGGCTATGATGGCATACCACCAGTTACCGGCGTGAATGGCCGACCATATGTTTTTGACAATTAAAACTTGGCAAACGAACCAAACACCATTCGAACCCCAAGCGCAATATCGATGGTATCCAGGGTCGTTACTATTGCGCGATCGGCTAACCAGTGTAAAGAACATATTCTGAATAAAGGCAACCGGGGCGAGTAATAATAACCATAAAAATTCCATTATAAAATCTCCTTTTTATTTAAAAACGATGTCGACAAAGCCTTCCTTTTCAATTTTGAATTGGATATCACCATAAGACACTATGCTCCCATAGAGCATTTGTCGGATTATTGGCGATTGCTTATTAACATATTCATATAAAAGCGTGGATAAATATTCAAATGATATGCGGTGCCATTCTTCTTCCATCGAAACCTTTGTATAACAATTGAATCCTATCATATTCATATCGATTCCAATCCCCCTTCCTTTTTCACATATGTCTTTCATATGTGGCATAATTTATCTTGACATTTTTTTCTATTTCCCATCGATAATTTCTCATGGTTTTTATTAGATGTGTTATGTTGTTGGTTTTCACAACATTGGAAATAACTTTGCCATCCTTGGATGCTTTGATAAAATAATATTTCACAATTCCTCCTATGCGAACTTGTTAACAACTTGACCAAGTTTTTTAAACCGTATGCCATTTTTAGCCTGTTGGGCTTCATGTATCCGGCACCTTATGGCTATATCCCTTGAAATTTTCTTATATGTGTTGTTTTTGTATGGTATCAGTTTCATCATCATCTTCCCTATAGAACAATAATCATTCCGATTAAAGCAATTGCCCAGCTTCCCGTCATAATCATATAAGCCATTAGTTTTAAATCCATGTTTAGCTCTCCTTTGTTGAGGTTATGTTTGTATCTTATAACCTATATCGGCACTTGTCAACAAAACTTTAGCTTTTTCTAACATATATTCCACTCTTTCCATGTGTTCGGGATCGACCGGCGAGCCAGTGGTGTTCAATTTTAGGAAGTATCGATACTTCTGCTCGTTTGTCAATCCTTCAGATTCTCCGACAGATACACCATAATTTCTGAAATGGTTCTGGTCAAAGGGATGTAGGTCATTATAATATTTGCCACGGTATCTAAACCGGCCACAAAAGAATTCAACCAATGCCGTCAATCGTTGTTTCCCATCAAGCATCTCACATAGGAAGGGTGTCTTATTTGGGTCATTGCCCCATGGCCATGGTCTTCTGATGATGGCAAACTTCCCGATATCGATGTTCTTGAAAATGGAATCTATTAGCGCGACTTTCTGATCCTCGTTCCACACATTACCACGTTGATAATCCGGTTCGAGATCAATGCCATATTCTTTAAAACACATGTTTAACAATGAACGGATATCCCTTTGATAAAAACTAAAAAAGATATCGTCATCTTGAATAAGACTTTCTATATGATCGAATGAATCGCGGTATGGAACTAATTGGTGCCATGGTTCATAGTGGATCTTGAATTCTGAACCGTCAGGAATATTTCGTTTCGTTTTGTATGTTACCGAAAATAATTTATAATATTTGCCGTTTTCAAATACTTCTAATACTCCCGTCCATTTCCAGGCACCATAGCGGACACGATCACCGACGTTGTAAACAAGTGGCGGCTCCGGTATGTTGCCTTTGACCACATCACATTTATCTATATACATTCGTTCGGCAAGCTGGCGTATTGATTTCTTCTGCCTTTTCATTTTCACCTCTTCTCGTTATTTTCGTCGAGTGCCATCCAGCAATTCAATTCATTTTCTTCGGCATCTGTCAAGGAAAAACTTTACTTTAGCTTTAAATATACATTAAATTCAGGATCATATTGCTTAACTATTGTTAAAGTCAGGTCGGCGATGTCGGCAAGGCAGTTGTATACCTCATACAGACCGTATGAGTGGCCACGATCCCAAGCCAGTGAAAAACATTTGTCATATGCAGGATTCTTCAGCTTGCACAGATCATATTCCCACATCGCGGCGAACTTAAATAGCTCGTGTTTTAACGCGTTATTTTTGCGATATTTCCGCATCGCGGCTTCATAATCAGGAAGTTTCTGCTCGTATGCAACAAATTCCTCGGCGTAATCTAATGCTTGACTGGAAGTATGTCCTGTATGTAACCGTGGCTTATTCGGCTTGACAGGCTTTTCATCATTTCCAAAATACCCGTTTTTGATCATACCGTATATACCGTCCCGACTTTCCCATATATCGAGTAAAACTTTATCTTTTTCTGCTTTGCTGAGTTCCATTTTAATTTCCCCTTATTTCTTCTCGTTATTTTCGTCGAGTGCCATCCAGCAATTCAATTCATTTTTATCATTGTTTCCGAAGGCGGCATTGGCGAATTTTTGCCTTTGTGAGTCTGTGTCTCTATTGTCGAAATCTTTGCTAATCCATCGTCCCTGTAAATGAAATTTGCTTTCTCGTCCCATGTTTATTTCTCCTTTACCGTTTTCTTTAATACTATCTTATATATCGGCAGGAGTCAACTAAACTTTAGAAGTTTTTTAATAAAAAATCAAAATAAGAGTATAGTCCACATGTTTTCCAATCCTTGACGCAACTATATTCTTTGATACATCCACGACCCATAAAGAAACAACTGTCATAATCAGAAACCGGGATCGACTTCGGAAAAAAGATTTTAATAAATTCAATTATAAAATCATCCCATACAGCATCAATATCTTTATTAGCATCGATGATACTAAACCCAGTACCGGTGGCAAGTTCAAGGAAGGCGTTATTAATTCTACGATGTGTGGCCAGGCCTTCTTCTTCCCATTTTGATTCATTTTTATCATACCCCTCGGATCTACTCAATCCAATCTTCGGATCAACATCAAATAAAAAGGTATGGTCCGGAATCACATTACGGCTGAATTTACGATGCATTTGGTTTAATAATGCTGAATCCCATCCACGAATAATACCCTGGTACACGGCCGTTGAATCGAAAAAGCGGTCACATAAAACTATGTCGGCAGTTTCCAATCCAGGTTGGATAACCTTATCGACCAGTTCGGCGCGGCACGCGAGATATAACAGTAGTTCCGCTTCATGTGATACATCATATTTTTTATCGAGTATGAGCGGTCGGAGGGCATCACCAATTTCGGTCGCTCCAGGGTCTCGGGTTAATACGACTTTATAACCCAGGTCCTCCAGCCAGTCAGCCATAGTTTTGATGTGAGTACTTTTGCCCGATCCCTCACCACCTTCGACGGTAATAAATATTCCCATTTTAATTTAATCCTTTCATCCCAACCGGTCGAATAATCCGTAGTACATGTGACGGCAGTATTTAACAAGATCACGGATAGTTTCAAATATCTCATCGGCTGATTGTGACAGCATCAGGTTCAGTCCGGTATCGTTATCATCGGCTGATTTTCTGAAATCTGTACGTAATATGTAAATCTCACCATTTCCATAGAAGTAACCAATTTCCCAACTCGTGCCCGAATCAACATCGGAACCGTCACAAATGGCTATCAGATTTCTTGATGATGCCAAATTATGGCGGTTCTTCTCGAAAATATTATATGTTCCGTCAGCCACATGGTCTTGTGGTAAAAAACATTTGAACCCGGCAATAATCAGTTCATTATAGACTTTTCGATTAAAATCTGTATCGGCTTCAGAAAACAGTGGTGCGGCGATATAAAAATCATGTTTCATCGTTCTTAGCCTCCAATACGTTTAGATTTTTGCTGGCCAGCTCGAACACGACTCTTTTTCGTTTCGACGACAGGACGCTCCATTACGGCACAGGCGTCTTTAATACCCAGGCGATGTTGGATAGCGGCAGGATTGGCATAGGTTTTGCATAGGGCCAGTCCATCTTCCATAAAGATTTTCGGGCATTCGATATCTTTGACACATTCAAACACGATAAGTTTCCGTTCCATTTTTCATTTCTCCTTTTTTTATTGTTGTTTGATGATTTATAAGAATTATACTATTGAATTGAGAATTTGACAAAAAAAAAGCACAAATCATTCCAATTTGTGCTTTTTATGGTACATTTCATACCGATATGTACTTTTTATGGTACTTTTATTTATACTGCATTTTTCGGCATAGGTGGATTGGCTTCGGCCTCTTCCACCATTGCTTTATATTCCTTATACTTCTCATAGGCGGATTGGCACGGATTTTCAGTCATATCTTTATTAACTATGGTAACGAGTTCAACTCCACCATTCGGCATAAATTGGCCTATTACAACGTAATCACAATCCCCAGTCATTGAATGATTATCAACCCAGGCCCATATCGTGTATTTATCCATACGATAATCGATGATTTTAATGCCTGGACTGTTTGGTGCAGAATTGGCTTTATCTTCCATCTCCTGCAGAACGGGCGGTAAATCTATACTGTTATCCTTAACCACTGGCGTCACTGCACAAGCTAATAAAGATAGCACCAAGGCTGCTGCTATAAGAACTAACGTTTTTCTCATTTTAAATTTCTCCCTCCTATTCCACGTAAGTTTGTAATTTCTCCTTATTTCCCAACTCGTGCCTCCGAGCGCTTAACCACCTGCCAACCCAAATTAACAGCTGCAGTCAATGATAAACCCGTGAACTTCTGGTGGTTAACTTTGCCGAGGGCATCGGCCACCTGTACCAACATATTCGCCGTTGTGGCGTCAAGTATGGTAAAGCCTTTTTTCTTGTCCTCGCTGGTTTTGTTGTTTTTGGGGTTAATATAAACCATTTGGTGGTCTTTGACAACTTTTCGCGCCACGTCCAACCAACCGGCGGCTTCTGTCAAACTGATAGTTCCATCCAAAATTTGTGTAAAAGTTTTCATTTTGTACCTTTCATCATCAATCTTATTGATATTTCTTTTTATTTATTGAGCGGCTATTGACCTTTGGATGGTTGGACGCTATTTATTAATATAAGTCCTTTTCCGTGACCCAGTACTCGTCAATCCCCTTTTACCCAGGCGTTTTGCTTTTTTCTTGTATCTTTTAAATGCAGATGTTTTGCGTTTGCGCTTTCCCTCGATTTTCCGTTTCGCTTTTTCTTTCCGATGCTCACGGGAGGCTTCCCGTTTTTTAACTACATCCCGACGTACCTTTTTTGCTGGCATGGCTTCGAATTTGGCCTTTTCTTCATCATCAAGATCTTCATCCTCGTCATCGTCATCATCGTCATCGTCATCATCTTCATGCTTTTTGGAGCACTTTTCAGATACGGCTTCTATGATTTCGACATATTCGACAAGCTGTTCATCACCCAATTGATCAAGAATGGTCTCGTCCAGTGAATTAACAAACCGCCATAGCATTTCAATTATTTCTGATTCGGGCAGACTCTGGACATCATTGTTATTGAAAAAATTTTTAAAATCCATGTTTACTTACTCCTTGTTTATTTTATGGTTGTCTATTATTATTTACCGTTTTTACGGTTCAAACCTTTAACAAGAATTTCATGGTCTTCCATGGTGGCAGCATTATCCAAATAGATAACGGCTTCATGTAAAAATATCATATATGAGAAGGCGACAACACCTTCTGGGTAAAAATCGTCAATATGATATTTCAATACTTCTATCTTTTCCTTGGCCTTCTCAAAATGCTCTGGCGTACCACCCTGGATATTGAAACCAATTATAGTATAATTAGTCCAGGCACCGTCGTCTCTTACCCACACTGATAAGGCGTGTCGGTAATTGGATGTCGGCCAGTGACTATATTTTTTGGGCATGGAGTGGAGGGATAAACTTCCACTGGAATCTGTAGCAAGACAAAATTCATTTCTTACCATGTTGTAAGAAGTGAAATCAGTGGGGGCTGAGCAATCATCACATGATTCTGGCTCCTCTGTATCACATACCGGCACAACGTTATTGGAAACCTGCGTTCCGGCGCACCCGTTAAGAAAGAGCGCACTGCATAACAAAACGATCCACATCAATACTAAAATACTTATTGCTAATCCTCTTTTCATATCAATCTCCTTTTAATTATTATTCGACCCAAAATTCTATATCGGTTATGTGTCCATTAGTAAACCCTTGATCGGGGTCACCGTAAAAGTATAATGTTTTCAAATCACGTGTGAAAGATATATCTTTTTCAACTGGACTTTCGACTGATGTTGATAAAACAAGAGTAGTTCCTGTGTTGTATGTAGTTCCTTTATTCGTATATTCATTCCACCTATATATTTTAGATGTCAACAGACCAGATCCATTTGCCGAATATGTGCACTTGATCATGGTTGGTCTGAAATCATCTTCCCAGTCTGCATTAATACCAGATGTTATAGGTATGAGTGCTCCTTTTGAAAATGTCCATGCCGTTCCGTTCCAAGTAAAATCTCCGGGCGGAGTATAGGTTTTAATAGAACCTTCGGGGTTTCTATCATCACCACCACGTGAGCCGACATAAATGTATGTCCCGTCACCCCATACAGCAATGGCGTCTGTGCCAGGATTTATATCCGATGATATTAATGTTAAATTACCCGCTCCGTCTACTGTATAAACTTCAAGACCGATATTACCATTCGTGTTAGCGGAATAAATATAAGTGCCATCGCCCCATAATGTACCACGGGAAGCCGTCCCATAATTATGTACAAACGTTAAATTACCCGCTCCGTCTACTGTATAAACTTTGAGTAGTTGATTATTATCGCAAGATACGTATATGAAATTACCATCGCCCCAAATATTAAGGTAATAAGAACCATCGGCATCGGTATCTATCAATGTTAAATTACCCGCTCCGTCGACCGAATAACTTCTAATACCTCCATCATACCAAGATACGTATATGAAATTACCATCACCCCAAACAGATAAAGCATCATCACTGCCCTCAACACGGGAAGATTCAACAGTAAAATTGCCTGAACCATCTACTGAATAAACTATAACTCCGTTATCACCATTCGCAACATACACAAAATTTCCATCACACCACAAATTGAAATATGATCCACCTTGATCGTCAGAATCATGAAAGTATAGATTACCAGAACCATCTGCCGAATAACTTCTAATTCCATTACTACCACAAGCAGCATAGATAAAATTACCATCTGTACATAGTTGTGATGGTCCTGCTGCTAAATCTTCAGCATCAATCGTGTCAATAAGTGTCAATGCTCCCTGGTCGCCGACAGTAAAACTTTTTAGACCATCATACCTGCAACCCGCATATATAAAGTTTCCGTCGCCGATAATGCCTTCAGGGTTAAGGCCCGAAGAGAAAAAAGTGTTTTCTTCAGTATAGTTTTCTATATTGGCTATTCCAGGTTCCCACCACTCATCATCAAACATACTGAGCCATCGGTCTATTTCTTTTAAATAAATTACTATATAACGCGATATATTAGAATTCCAAATAACCTTCTTTCTGCCATTACCTTCATCACGTATTTCATTAAGGCGTGTCTCCAGAGATGATGCTTCCACGCTCTCGACTATCCATTCTTGTGCCATATATTTATCCCCTTAATTAATTATACCTCTTTCTATTTACCATATTTATCCTTTATATTTCACATTTGCCCGTGGAACATGCAGTCGTCTCGACGTCGATCTCATCATCAATCTTAATTTTTTCATCTGCTAAACATTTGACAGCCTTATCCCGATCTATAGGTACCAGAATCTGGCCTGGGCGACTTCCATCTACATAACATGTCGTTCCTTTTAGATCACGAATATATTGTAATAAAAGATAGCTGAGTTCATCTGGTTGTGTACCTTTGGGTAAAAGGATCGTTTTTGATACGGCACCATCAATATATTTCTGAAGTGCGACCTGAGTTTCCAGATGATCCTCTGGTTTTAGATCTGTTGAATCAACATACCAATCCGGCGTTTCACTGTTTTCTTCAATAATTGTTCGGTAGCGATCGTGAATATATGCCCGGCTACTTATTTGATCATTGCGGATATAGGCTTTAAAAGGTAGCGGCTCTCCACTGCCCGTCACTTCAGGAATCAAAGATATCGTTCCTGTCGGTGCAATTGCACCCAATGTAACGTTGCGCATGCCATATTTTTTAATATCCATTTTAATAGCGTTCGGTAATGCTTTAATAAAATTTGCTTTGCTGAATGGCATGGTGTCGTATTTTGGAAATGAACCCTTTTCGGCGGATAACTTTATTGATGCCCGATATGAAAAATCACGTATTTTGCGCATCAATTTTTCTATTTCTTCTATGGCTTCTGGTGATCCATACCGGAGTTTTTTAGCAAATAGATATTCTGCCAGACCCATGATACCGATACCTATTCGTCGGCTTTCCATGGCTTTTGTCTTAATGCCCGGTATATGATCGGGGTATTTATTGATTTCTATAATGTTATCCAGAAATCGGACAGCTAATTCGATCGTATTTTCCAACAGTTTCCAGTTTGTGTTTATTTTACCAGTAATGAATTTTGGTAATACCAGTGAACCAAGACAACAGACACCGTTATCGGGCAAGGGAACTTCGCCACATGGGTTCGGTGAAATAATATTGTCAAAATAATAGCTGTTGTTATTTCGGATATTATCCCAATTTATCAGTCCCGGTTCGGCATGATAAACGGCATTATGCATAATCAAATTCCACAAGTCCTGTGCCTGGATCGTATCATAAACCTGACGGTTAAACCGTAATTCCCAATTTCCATTGGTTTCAACTGCGTCTAAAAAATCCTCTGTTACGGCAACCGAAATATTAAAATTGTTTAGTAGTCCGTCTTTTACCTTTGAATTTATGAATTTGAAAATATCTGGATGTGATACTTTCATTAGTGCCAGGGCAGCAGCACGGCGTGCACCACCTGTTTTGATTGTTTCTGCCATTGCATTATAGGCATTTAGAAATGATACAGGGCCAGATGACTCACCACCTTTTTGACGTATAGGCGCGTCCTCCGGCCGCATGAAAGACGCATTAAACCCCACACCACCACCTTCAGACCATAAAACCATGGCGTCAGCGGCGGTATAGGCTATGCTTTCAATGGTATCATCGATATTTTTTGCATAACAATTAAATAGAGTCCCACGGGGTCTGCCCATATTCCGCAGTATGCGACCTGCAGATAAGAAATACATGTTATATATCATTTCTGAAAACTTAGCACCATATTCTTCTTGTTTTTCATAAGAGCTTTCAATGGCGGCGGCACCATGACCAACCCTATTTGACAACCCTTCCCAATCTTCCTTTTCGTTAAGGAAGTAGCGTCGACGAGTAATTAACTCGGCCTTTTCTTTCAGCATTATATCATCCTTTTATTTTGCGACAGCCGGAAAAAGAAATTCCATATTCATTGCTGATTTTGCTTGCTCCATGAAATTTTATATTAGAATGATGTTCTTGAAACTCTAATATAACTTCAAAAAGTCGGGCGAGATCGGTATCCAGGATGGTCACATTATCGATCGGATACTTTGATTCCTCATCCAAATTATCTTCAGAATCATCAATATTATCATCAATAACACCGTAAGAAAGACATTCAAAATTACAATCTTCAATAAATTCACAATAATCTTTACACTCTGGATATATTAATTGCGCTACTTCGGTAAGAAACTCTATAAGTTCATTCATTTTCCAATCTCCTTTTTTAGTGATATTATACCATTTGTCATTAATCTATCTCAATGACTCTATAATCAGCAATTTGAAAAAGTTTACCCTCACAAAAAATAATATCAAATCTGGTATTCTCATCCAGTGTAATACACTCGGGAATATAGGTCTGATCCTTTCCATACCCATATTTAGAACCATAAAAATGTCTGAGTTCGCTCATATATTCCATAAATTCATCTGAATATACTGGTCCGTCTTCAAAAATATATGACTCCAGCATAATGGTTTCTGTGCCTTTTTTGGCACGTTTTGCGCCTCTTGGGAAAAATGTGACGACAACAAAATGTTGATTGTCATCAATATTTTTATAGTCTTTCCGATATGCTATAATCATCCCTTGGTTAAGGCTCTTCGAAAAGAAAAGAAATTCATTAGCACCAGAATAAATATCCATATCGGTATAGCGTGAACCTTTTTTCAAAAAGGCTTCGATCATTTTTCTAAAGAAAACTTCAATTTCTTTTTTGGTAAATTGATTTCGCTGCGCCATTCTTTCAGTGGCGTGATTGGTATCGATTACCCACCGGCCTTTATGTTTGAAAATATATTCTGTTTTCCCAAACATGGCGTGCATGGGCACGACTTTGCGTCCATTCTTTTTCTTGTTCTTGTAACCATTACCGTTGGTTTTGGGTTTATCTTTTCGCAATCGTCTTACAATATCTGGATTGGCTGTTCTAATTATTTTTGCAGCCTCAAGCAACTCACGATAACTTTTGCTCATATTTTAATCCTCTTTTAATGTTTTTATATACAAGCTCACTCCTATTATTTACCGAAACCGAAACCGTCTATAAATATATCAAGTCCAATGGCAAAAAATATTAATGTGAGTAAAGCCATATCGTGATTTTCACTTAAAGGAATTTCATGTTTTATAATTATATAAAGCATGGCAGTTATTAATATTTTGGTAAACATTTTTATTCTCCTATAAGAATTCAGTAAAGAGTTTTATACTTTTTTCTAAAACCTTGATTTCCTGTCCTAAAAGAATACGAATTGATTTCGCTTCTTTAATATAGTCCTCAATTATGGTATTACCTGATCTGATTTCATCAGTGGTGATATTTTGAATATCAAAACAAATGTTTTCAAGACTTTCAGATAATTCATATACTGCCTCCTGCTGGTCGTGGACATCCACCTGTAAATCACATAAAAACATTTTATTCCCTTTCCCATTTTCCAATGGTAGAATTGGTTTCTTTTGAAAAAGTTTGTAAATTGGCGATGTGACCATCTAATACATATTTTAGCATGTAGATATCGGGACATCTTAAAAGAGAAAAATTAAATTCAATTAGTTCTTTTGAAATTTCTTCAATGGCAATATCAAATCTGGACATAATATTTATATCTCCTTTTAACTTTGATTTGGTACTATTTTTCTTAATTTTTTTGATTTATACTCATACCATTTTGTACAGTGATATTCAACGCAAGTTTCAGCATATACCCGGCCAGGTGTGAACCCGATGTAATAGTAGTCACCGTCTTCTATTTTGTTGGAACAGAAGACGCATTTTTCAGGCGGCTTTCGTTCTGTCGGTGCTTCTACCTCGACCGGCAAATATATGTTTCTAACAACATTTGTATATCTCATGGTTATTCTCCTGGGTCGGTTAAATATAACCAATGGGTTACTTCGGTCATCAAG
>PJEL010003292.1_pt1 | contig 14000 bp, 6 predicted proteins | sample 1853271 | NCBI WGS metagenome assembly PJEL01 (sample SAMN08108733, study PRJNA415343) | Invertebrate metagenome, whole genome shotgun sequencing project. | host: Globobulimina | place: Sweden: Gullmar Fjord | collected 2015-08 | reverse complement strand
TCTGATGATCGCAGCCGGGCAGAAACTTTCTCCTTTATGGTGGACTCCAATGCTGCCACTGCTTTATCTGATTTCCGCAATAACCATGGGATTTTCTGTTGTTTTGTTTGAATCAAGTATATCCACAACAAGTTTTAACCTTAAAAGTGAAAAGAGTTTATTGTCCAAGATTTCCGCAATAATTCCATACCTGATTCTGGTCTATCTTGCTATCCGCTTCATGGACTTAATGGTTAGAGGTCAGTTAGGACTTGCTTTTAGCGGCGATCTGAACGGGAACATGTTCCTGCTTGAAAATATTTTTCCGCTTGAAAGTTGGCTACGGAGGTTTTTGCTTTTCTTCCTGCTTTTAAGTTCAAAAGCGAAAGTTCTCTTTTTTCTTTTTTATTAACTATACATTTTTGCCCCGAATTTAATTGATCAACAATGTAAAATAATTTGTTCTGAGAATCGTTTTCCATACGATTCTCCAGAGCATACCTACCGATCCTGTAATGATATTTAGCTTTTTCAATTTCCGAAAGTAATGAATACACAGCCTCTTCGATATGATCATGATGATAGTGATAAATATTGTTGCCACTTTTTTTCTCTTTGAGTTGAGATATAATACCTTCACTCATTGCTTTCTTTAAATCACGGATAGTTATATCGATGGGTTGATCAAGCATTAAAGAAAGAAATTCCAGGTCAAAAAATCCGCTAACACAAGCACAAAATTTCAACATATTTTGCAATGTTTCAGATAGTTTTTTAACATTGCCAATCAAAAGCTCCACCACGTTATCAGTCACATTTACAGCGGACACCTTATCAATGTCCCACTGCCAGTTACCTGAGTTATTTAATCCTATAATCTTTTCGTTATACAATGTGCGCAGCAATTCAATAATATAAAAGGGATTTCCACCTGTTTTTTTATAAACAACGTCAGAGAGCAGAGATATTTCAGCATGCGAATGTTTCAAAAAATGCTCAATCAATTCTTTGAGATCAGATTTTTCAAGAGGTTCTAAAGTAAGTGTATTGACCGACTGTTTCGTACTTTCTATGGAACGGATAGCGATATTTATCGGGTGTTCATATGTTATTTCATTTTCTCTGAATGCACAGAACAGGCAAAAATACTTAACACCCGGACGAGTTGTTAACTTATGTAACAGTTTTAAACTAGATGAGTCAGCCCATTGGATATCATCTAAAAATAAAACCACAGGATGTCTTTGCTGAGCCAGGATCTCAGTAAATTTCTCACAAACAAAATAAAACCTGTTCATCGTTTCCAAAGGGGGCAGAGGTGTGAGTTCTGGTTGCTTACCAATAATCAGAGTTATTTCAGGTATCATGTCAGCTATCAACCGACAGTTTTCACCCAATTCCGACAGCAACCTGGCCTTCAATATCTCAATGATGTCATTTGGCTCAGACAAAATTTGTTTAATTAGTGACTTAAAAGCCTGAATAATTGCACTATAGGGCATATCCCTATGATTTTTTTCATATTTTCCAAAGATAAAATACCCATTGTTAATGACAACATCATTCTGAATCTCTTTAATTAAAGAGGTTTTGCCAACACCTGCCCTGCCTTTTATAAAAAGTATTTCCGCACTCCCTTTTACTGTTTTGTCAAAGGTCCGCTTCAGAGTGGCAAACTCTTCTTCCCTTCCAAAAAGTTTTTGTGGTGCCTGAAACTTAATTGAGACGTCATTTTCAGCGATCGTAAATGTTTCAATGCACTCCTGGTTTTCGTATTGACTCAGGCATTTTTCAAGATCAAGAATCAAACCGAAAGAGCTCTGATACCTCTCATCAGCTGATTTCGCCAATAACTTCATCACGATATTGGAGACAGCTTCAGGAATGCCGGAATTCAGGCTGATAGGAGAATGTGGCACAACTGCAATATGAGCGTGAATAACCTCCATTGGATCAGATGATTTGAAGGGAACGGTACCCGTTATAATTTCATAGAGAAGAACACCCAGAGAATAAAAATCGGTGCGGTAATCAATTGCAGATTCAATCCTACCCGTCTGTTCAGGAGATATATAAGCAAATCTATGGCCATTAAATTCGACTTTTTCACCCGTCAACTCAGCCCAGACATCAAAATGAGAAATTTTTATGACATTTCCTTTTTTTACTAATATACTGCCCGGCCTTAAATTTTTATGGGTAATGTCATTTTTGTGAAGGTCACCAAGAGCTTCTGCAAGTTGAATAGAGATCCTTAAAAAGGATGTCAGGTCAAATCTGTTTTGAAAATAATCCGTTATTGGAATACCGTTGAAATCTTCCGTTATCAGAAAAAGTTTATTATCATTTTCAAGAATATCACGAACTTTCAGAATCGTGTCATAATCTAATTGTTTTATCTTTTTGTATTCCCGCTTAAAAATCTCAACAGATAGAGACGAAAGATTTTGCTTATCTAACACATTGATCAGAGCCAGCTCAGTGTCACCGATCTTATGCCCGCGATATATCCATGCATTTGGGATTTCGGATATTTTTCCTGTAACCAAGTAATCTTTAATGATTTCCATAACACCTGCTACACATTTCGTCTAATACACATGTAATTCCAAAAGGAGGCGCCCCCCACCTCATTTTACCAACCAATTAAAGCAAACAATGTTCACCTTCCAACTCAAAAAACTACATTGGAAGCAATTCTTAAACATTCTTTGTTCAATTTCACTCAATTATAACTCAAGTTTACAAAAATATATACTAAATCCACCAATCGTTCAACTGACCGACAAAATAAACAGTCTTTATCAATCATTAACAATTAGCATTTAAAATGCATTATTATTTCGTTTAAGCCACGCAACCATAACATTAGGTGCCTTTACAATTCTTTGATTATCGGGTTGTGGCAAAGGCACTGAGCTTTTCGTTGCCCAAAACAAAGAACATCCATGTAAGTTTTGCTTATTGTGAATCAATGCGGCAGCAGCTTTTGCACTATAGGTTGTATCTAATTTAAGATCGGGAAAACACACCATCGCATTTAGACCTGATTTAGTTGGATACCCATAACCGACTCCCAACTGATCTGTATCCACCCGCAGTCGATCTGATAATTTTCTACGACTAACTAAAACCCTGGGGTCTCGAGTCATACTGTAAAGATAACAGGACGTTCGATAAGCTAATAAAACAATCCGTCGATGAGCCGTAACCGGCCACGGAGTTACACGAACAGCAAAAATTTCAGGTGCTTCATTCCCCCATTTTTTAATACCGAGCCGGGTTGCAATCTCAGTACCTAACAAAAGGCCGGCTGACGTACAGCACGATCCTACGGAAAGCACTATTCTTTGAGGTAAAGGCATCTCTCCTGCATCCACCTGTTGAGCAAGTTCCAAGGCTGCAGAGACATATCCTATGGCTCCAAGGGGCGTTGCGCCTCCAGGCATCATAATATATGAAGACTTGTTTTTTCGCTGATCCCTTAAGCGTTTCCTAAGCCAGATCAATGGCAAGGCGGCCCAGTGTGGAACCGAATTCACTTCATCGGCTTTTGACAATACAACTTCAAAATTCTCCCGGGCCGTTTCTGAATAGGGTTGGGGGTGCAACATCACCGAAGAGAGTAAACCAACCCTTGAGGCATGTAGAACGGTTGCTGTTGCATGATTGGATCCATATGAACCCGTGGAACAGATCTCGCTGTAACCCGATTCCACTGCCTGCGCAAACAACCACTCCAAAGTCCGTATTTTATTACCCCCATAGACAGGTGAAGAGAGGTCTTCCCGTTTGACCCATAGTTTAGTCGATCCAAATCGTTTTCCCCTGTCATGGACGAGAGGCTCAACCGGGGTTGGGAAATCACCTAAAGAGACACACCCCGCATGCCCGGCAATAGATGGGAAATATGTATAAAGGGTTCTGTTAGCTGTTCGCAGTTTTTTTCTTTTTATCTCAATGGGCATCATAAATTCACTTAAGTGCGTGGACAAAACACGCCATAAAACATTCTTAGTTATTGATCAAATTTGACCGGCTTTCGATTCATAAACAATGTTAATATACTTAATCACTATTCACAAATAAGAATCAGGTCAATATTAACCAAAGTCATTTCCGGTCAAAACATTTTGACCAGAAATTATCTTCGTATATTTTCACAGACTTATAGTAGATATGATTGCTTGTTTTTATAGGAAAGGAGTCAGCAAAGAACCAATATCTGTTTTTGGTCAAAAGAGATGGTGCTTTTTTACCGGGTATATCCACGAACTGTTTTTATGTCCTTTTTAAATACTTTATGCATGATTCAGGTGAGAAATTCTCTTTTCGTTTAACTGAACAAACTTACGTTTCACCATCAGAGCAACAACCCGCTCTGCCGCCATATTAAAATCTTCTATATCTGCCTTAATAATAATATCCGGATTCTCAGGTTTTTCATAGGGCGATGATATCCCTGTAAATTCATTAATTTCACCAGCCAAAGCCTTTAAATAAATACCTTTTGGATCTCGTTCAATACAGGTTTCAAGTGGGCAGTCCACAAATACTTCAATAAAATTATCGCGTCCAACAATCGTTCGAACTCTTTTCCGATCGTTGGCCAATGGAGATATAAATGCAGTTATCGCAATGAGCCCTGCCTCAACAAATAAATTGGCCATCTCCCCTATTCTACGAATGTTCTCACCCCTGTCTTTTTCAGAAAAGCCAAGATCACCACAAAGACCATGACGCACATTATCACCATCAAAAACATACGTTGAACATCCCATGTTATATAAAATTTTTTCCGCATAATGAGATATAGTTGACTTGCCTGAAGCTGAAAGTCCTGTAAACCAAACTACTGCGCCTTTATGACCATGGTTTTTTTCACGGTCACAACTCGACACGATGCTTTTATGCTTCGTTACATTACTGCTGCTCATTTCAGAATACATGAGTATGCTCCCTTTATCTTCTGACCAGTTAACCATAGCGCTCATTTATGCATCGTAACTCTTTACGCCTGGAAGTTATATAAGCTTTTTCTTTTTCGTCTTAAACCCGCCATACCAACCAATCCTGAGCCAAGAAGAAGCATGGTTGCAGGCTCTGGTACGGGTGCCGGTGGAACTGTTGTAGTCACACTAATTTCGTCATTATTGCAACTCATCGTCCAGTACATTTCAAGATCACCACCTTCAAATAAATCCAAAAGCGTTAGATCAAACTGCCCCTCCATGATATAATGGTTCGTATCATATTGATTAAATACCCCGTCAAAGCTATTGATCACATCTCCTTCAACACGAAAAATATCGGCAGTACGTGACCCCCAGGAACTGCTTTCCCATGCTGTCGCTTTGTAAAGATCAAAACTGACTGAATTATCAGTATTAACATTATACTTTACGCCATATTCATAAAAAGCGTCATCATCAACATTTATTGCAATATCACCGGCCGTAAACGTTTCAGAAGTCGTACCGGTATACCACCCCAACCAGTTGTAATGATCTGTGTCAACAACGGTAGAGCCGGAAACAATTTTTCCTCCCTGAAGACCGAAAGAAAACAGATCATCTGTCGCATCAATCGCCAGCTTTTCAGCATCAAACTGCTGGTAGTTCCCATAGGCAGGAAAAAGACTTGTATATTCTTCCCCTCCGGACCTGTTATTATAATAAGCTCCACCATCTGCCCTGGTCATATCACTGTATTCAGTATTACCGATGTGACCATTCATATAAGTTGTTGCCTGCACTTGAGAGCCTGATAAAAGTGCCCATACTACAAAGGTTAATAATGTACCAAATTCAATTTTTTTTAATTTTTTCATAACAAATTCCCCACGATCCTTTCGCTAATTTTTAATAACACGTGACGTAAATCCACCCGATCTACATTTATTTTTTTTTAACACAAATTAAAAACTGTTCAACAAGCCTGTCGGTCAATTATGGTCAGTTTTCTTTAACAGGTGGTTAATTAACGAAAGGAATCAGATGGTTATATTGATGTTAATAAGCAGATTTATTCAGTACTCTTCCCACAAAGCCTGTTTCCAGTCTCAATAACCTCATCAATAAAAAGAGCCAGATCTTTGCTTTTTGTTCTATGATTTGTAATCGAGACACGTATACCGTAAACACCCTTGAGGGTCGTATCGGAAGGAAACATATTTTTACCCAGCCAGAGTTCCATCAATATCTGTTTGTTGATTTTTTTTAAATTCGCCTCATCCAAATCTTTACATTTATATCGAAAACATACGATATTCAAAGAGACTGCTGCAATCAACTCAAGCTGAGACCGTTCTTCCACCAGTTTTACAAGGTAAGATGCCTGATCGATATTTTGTTGTATAAGTCTGGCATACTTATCCATACCATCGGCTTTAATAAGCATCCACACCTTCAATGCTTTAAAATTCCGTGAAAGTTGAAGACTGTAGTTCACAGGATCATGTCGTTCGCTTTCAACCGACTCCAGATACTCGGCTTCATAAATAAACGTATCGCAGTGTGCCTCTCTGTCAGCAACAAGAACACAACCCACTTCATAGGGCATATACATCCATTTGTGCAAATCAAAAGCAAGTGAATCCGCACGTTCCATACCCCGGACCAGATGATTGTGTGTTGATGAAAGTTTAGCCCAGGCTCCAAAAGCTCCATCCACGTGAAACCAAAGATTTTCACGTTGACAAAGATCGGCTATTGCAGATAAGTCATCAAAAGCACCTGTATTTGTGGTACCTGCATTTCCAATCACACAAAAAGGATAACATCCTGCTTTTTTATCTTCTTCTATCGCTTTTTCCAAAGCCGAAAGATCTATTTGATATCGGTCATTTACCGGTATCAGGCGAAGTGATTCATTGCCAAGGCCCAGTAACTCAACGGACCGAACCAGTGACTTGTGGCCCTCTTCAGAGACATACAAAACCATCCGTGGATGGTCATTTTGAAGACCATGTTTTTTTATATTGATTAGCGCTTTTTTGTTTCTGGCAACTGCAAGACCAGTAAAATTTGCCTTTGATCCCCCACTTACAAGAACACCACTTGCCTGGGAAGCAAAGCCCATGACGGTCTTTAACCATTCAATAACCTGCTTTTCAACATGTACAGGAGAGCAAAAACGTGGTGCGCTAAAATTTAAACCAGCTGCCAGCATTTCTGCTAAAACACCATACGGAGACCCGCTCCCCGCGACAAACCCCCAGAAGTTCGGGTGAATGGTCGGTACCGGGTAGGGTCTGATGTTTTTGAGAAAATCTTTGTATACCTGAGGGTACCCTTCTGATTTTAAAGGTATGGTTTGCCGGAGTTCTTCCAGCACCTCTTCCGGCATAATCTCGAATTTATGCTTTCTTATATTCTCTAAGAATCCCATGACATCATCAAGCATTTGGTGCCCTAATTCCTTAAAACTTTTCCAGTCTTCAGGATCAAGGCTTTCTTCTTTCCCAATCATCCCACATTTTTTTTGATTCATAATTATCCCCATGTTAAAAATCGATTTAAAATAACAATACTGGAAAAAAAGTTTTTGTGTGAAAAATCTGAATTTCGGATAGCAGGATGCAATCAAAAATTCATATAACCGACTGTTATCAATATATAATATTTGTTGCGTCAAATTAAATCAACCACTATTAACCATCGCCATTCTTGTAATCTTTATTATATTTTCTTAAGTCAAAGCTATACACAAATAACAATGTTTACTTGTGTGTATTTTGTACATGTTTTTAATTGGGGGATTAATTATGTGGCAAAAGCGTATTTACCGAAAAATGTAATTTGAATTAATTAGTGGGGATTTTTAATGTATAACTTAAAGTTAGAAATAAAAAACGTTGTCGATAAAATCATTGTCGATATTCTATTTGACAGAACGTCCCTTGATACCATCCACCCGGAGATCCATCTGATCGACGACCTACAGGTGATACCCGTCGAACTACTTGAGATATTCACCACCATTATGGCCACTTACAATATTGAGTTAAGCCCGGAGGCTACACGTCATTTTAAAATAATCAGTGATCTCTATGCATTTATACATAAAACGGCAACACCTCATCAAATACAAAACAGTTCAAAACAGTTAAAAGAGTTAAAATACGTTAAAACATTTGCAGACGTTGCTTATAAACTCGACATATTGACAGATAATGTTGTGGAATGCCTCGAAACATTTATCGGCTTCTCAGTTCGCCCTAAAATCAATATCGATGGAATAAAACTTTCTTCAATGTATTTAATGCAGCACTTAAAAGACGGTTGCCAGGCGAACTGCTCATTTTGTGTACAATCAAAGGAAACGAAAAAGAAACGTAAACACTCCATGCTGGTGAATAAAAAACTGATGCGATTTCCAATGCCGATTTTTTCAGAATGTTTAAAGAGCGGAGAGTTGGAAAAAAAGGGTCTTGAACGATTCTGTATCCAGACGGTTTATAACAAGCGAACAATTCCTGATCTTCTTGACTTAGTCTCTTCTGTACGATCCGTTAGCAACATCCCTTTAACAGCATGTTCAATTCCTGTTTCAAAAAAAACACTAACTGGGTTAAAAGACGCCGGGCTTGACATGATTGTCATTAACTATGAAACAGCAACGCCTGAATTATTTTCCGCGATAAGAGGGAGTGAACGAAAAGGCCCGTACACCTGGCAGGGGATAACGAAATCGATAGATCATGCCATAGACGTTTTTGGGCCGAATAAGGTGGGCTCTCATCTTCAAATAGGGTTTGGCGAATCACAAAGAGACGCGCTTAAGTTGATTCAGAGCCTTAAAGACAAAAAAGCATTTGTCAGCCTATTTGCATTCAGACCCCTTGCCGGAACAGCACTTGAGAACAATAAACGAATTTCCTACGCCAGATATCACCAACTTCAACTTGCCAGTTATTTGATCCAGAATACCATCGTCCATATCAAAGACATGCTTTTTGATGACGATGGCAATATCTCCTCTTACGGTATTTCAAACATTGAACTTAAAAAATACATTATGTCCGGTAACCCTTTCAGAAACAGAGGATGCCCCGGATGTAACAGAGTTTACTTTGATACTGACCCGGGAGAACGATTTTATTCCTATCCTAGAAATTTACTTTCGGAAGAGCTAGATATCATCAAACAGGAAATATTTTCGGATATCTCTAAAAATTATGAAGATATCTCTTTAACCGAAACTGTTTTTTGATTTTTTTATAAGCCGGTATTTTTCAGTTCAGGATAAAATAACTCGAAGGTATTTAAAATAAATCGGGGGTATCATTTTGCATCAGAATTCAAAAAAAGGGCAAAAAAACTTTTCACCCATAGCCATTGTCGGAATGGGAGCATTATTTGCCGGATCTGAAAATTTAAAAGATTTCTGGGAAAATATACTAAATAAAAAGGATTGTATCGAAGACGTTCCGAAAGGTTTTTGGAATTTTGATACTTTTTTTGATTCAGATCCGTTTGCCAGGGACAAAACCTATTGCAAGCGGGGGGGATTTCTTCCACCTGTTGAGTTTGACACGCTGGAATTCGGGATCCCCCCTAAAACACTTGAAGCGATCAGTTTAAACCAGTTGCTTGCGTTAAAAGTTGCAAGGGATACCCTGTACGATGCAAAGATGCTTGGTGAAAACAAGATAAACTATGACAAAGAAAAAGTGGGAGTCATTCTTGGTGCAAACATGGGGGGAAATGCCTTCCCTCTTAGGGAAAGACTCACCGGTCCAGCAAGGTTAAAAAGAGTTTTAAACAATTGCGGACTCCCCGAGAATTTAATTCATGAAATTACGGATCGAATGAAAGACGGATATATCGAATGGAATGAAAACTCTTTCCCGGGTTTTTTGTCAAATATTGTATCCGGGCGTATTGTAAACCGCTTTGATTTCGGTGGAACAAACTATGCGGTGGATGCAGCTTGTGCCAGCAGTCTCTGTGCTGTAATGCAATCTGCCCATGAACTCCATTCCGGTAATTGCGATGTCGTGCTCACCGGAGGTGTGAATGTTTCAAATGATCCGCTGAGTTATCTATCATTTAGTAAAACACCGGCCCTTTCTTTGAAAAATCAGATCCGGCCCTATGACAAAGATGCTGATGGAATGCTTGTGGGTGATGGTATCGGCATGTTTGTCCTGATGAGGCTGGAGGATGCAGAAAAAAAATGTGAACGCATTTATTCGGTAATAAGGGGTATTGGTTCTTCATCTGACGGTCGTGCGAAAAGTATTTACGCCCCCCGTGTGAAAGGTCAGATAGGGGCGATAAAAAGAGCCTATGACTCGGCAGGTATCTCTCCGGAAGAGATTGGGTTAATAGAAGGCCACGGTACTGCAACAACCGTTGGCGATGCATGCGAAATAGAAGGTCTGACTACATTTTTCAGTCAATACAATATCAAATCTCAATCGATTGCCCTTGGAAGTGTTAAGTCTCAAATCGGGCACACAACACAGGCAGCAGGTGCAGCCTCGCTTATCAAAGCAGCGCTTTCCCTGCATCATAAAGTCATCCCACCGATGATTAATGTTGAAGAACCTCACCCGGAATTCAAGTTAGAAAAATCACCATTTTACATCAGCACGAAACCCCGGCTCTGGTCCCCTTCAAAGTCCCATAAAAGAAATGCAGCTGTCAGTTCCTTCGGTTTCGGAGGAATCAATTACCATCTTGTCCTGGAAGAATACCAAAAAGAAAACCATGCATCATACAGAATTAACCGCTTACCACGAATAATCATCATCGACGAAACATCACCTGAAAAACTGCTGATAAAATGTGAAATACTCTTACAAAGTATTACAAAAAAAGATGGGCTGTCACTAAAAAGCCACCTTAAATCTTATATGGATCATTCTGCTTTGACTGATAATCCAAGAGTTGGTTTTGTATCGGTTGAGCTTTCAGACACCATTAAAAAACTGACGCAGATCATTACAAGTCTCAAGTCGGAAACCGAAAAAGGCTGGAATCATCCCGCCGGAATTTTCTACAGGCCGAAATCCCTGGATCCAAAGACTAAAATTGTGGCACTGTTTTCGGGCCAGGGATCTCAATATCCTGACATGGGGAAAGAAATAGCTTTAAACTATCCGGAACTGCAACATGCCTTTCATGAAATGGATCTCTGTTTAAAAGAAACTAAGAAAAATTCAATTTCAGATATGGTCTACCACAAACCCCACAAGTTAAAAAACAATGAATCATTCAATCGAACAGAAAACGTTCAGCCAATGCTGGCAGCTTTTTGCTCCGGAATGTATAATATTCTCAAAAACAAAGGTTTTCAGCCCGATTTGTGTATTGGCCATAGCTTTGGTGAGTTAACAGCACTTTGGGCGGCAGAGGCCATATCAACACGGGATTATTATCGATTAAGCATATGCCGTGGTGATGCAATGCAAGGTTCCAAAGGCCCGGAAGAAGACCCTGGATCGATGCTTGCCGTTATGAATCCTCCAAACAATTTTAAATCCATCATACACGAGTTTAAAAATGTGCAAATCGCCAATTTTAACGCACCTGATCAGGTTGTTTTGTCTGGTGATTCCAAAAGTATAAATGAACTTTCAATTAAATTGTCTAAAACGGGTGTTAAGTTCTTTCGATTAGACGTTTCAGGAGCTTTTCATACCTCTTTTATGAAAGATGCAGCAAAAACATTCCATAACAGCATGGAAAACATTTCATTTAAAAAACCAATTACCCCGGTCTTGTCAAATCTTACTGCAAAGCCCTATGCAAAAAAGCCTGATACATATCCGGATATTCTCACAAATCATCTGGTAAGCCCTGTTTTATTTCAACAATCCGTTGAAGAAGCATACAGTAAGGGGGGGCGTGTATTTGTTGAAATAGGCCCGAAACAAATTTTATCCGGTTTTACGGAAAAGATTCTCAAAGGCAAAGCTGTTGATATAATAGGTATGAATACTGGCGCTGGTAAAAACAGCATTAACCAGCTGTATGAAGCAATTCTACAATTAAAAGTTCTTGGAATACAAATTTCTGAAGATCCCTACCGACAAACCGTAAATGCTTATAAAGCTGATGATAAACGTAAACGATTAAACGTGACTTTACACGGCAGGCAATATCTGACCCGGGAGACTATAAAAAAAATGGAATTAGCTGACACAGAAAAAATAACTTTCAATCACAACGTTGCTACTGAAAACAACAGAGTAACTCAAGATTTAAAAACTGATGTGAACCAAGCGTCAAATATCCATGTGGGGAGAAAAGCATATGAGATCACTCCTGAAGAAAAGCCATTAAAAAAAGAGCAATCATCTATTCATGATTTAGAATTGATAATAAAAAACCAGATCGCCAACAGCGAATTGCAGGATAAATTTTTAATATCCCAAACCCGACAGGTTGAACTGATGGAAAAACTGGTTGATCATCAACATGAACTCGTAACAAAAGTGAATGACCCGCATAAAATAAAAGAGATTTGTGAATATCACTCTGAAAACCTGAAGTCGTTATACCAAACACATCAAAACTGCTACCAGGCCCATGCTTCTTACCTTACTTCACAAAATATCATTTTAAGCAGGCTTACTGATTCTGAGTACCAACCCGTTTTATCGCAACCGAATCCTCAAGATTCTTTTACAACAGATGATATTGAATCAAATATCACGAAAAAATCTGAGCCACAGTTAACTTCGACTCATGAGCACCCTGAAAAAGATATGCAAAATACAGATAACACATCCTTTTCTGAAGATAGTTCTCCAGAAGAAGAACTATTGCCCAAAGTAAATACAGCAGGTGTTTCCAACCTGGAATTTACGTCAAAACTACTTGAAATTGTAAGTGATACAACCGGTTATCCACCAGAAATTCTTGACCTGGATATGAATATGGAAGCAGACCTGGGGATTGACTCTATTAAACGGGTGGAGATATTTTCAGCGCTCCATGAAGCGTTCCCCGATGTTGCATCAGATATAGATCTGAATGAACTGGCTGAACTTGATACACTTCAGGCGACCATTGAATTCTTCAGCAACACGATATCTGAACCAGCCGTAGGAGCCGAATCCAATTCCACTCCAGAGACCGGCCTTTCACTTGATGAATTCACATCAAAACTACTTGAAATTGTGAGCCAAACAACAGGTTATCCATCAGAAATTCTCGACCTCGATATGAACATGGAAGCAGACTTGGGAATTGATTCCATTAAACGGGTAGAGATATTTTCAGCGCTCCATGAAGCATTTCCTGATGTTGCATCTGATATAGATCTGAACGAACTGTCTGAACTTGATACACTTCAGGCGACCATTGAATTCTTCAGCAACATGATATGTGAACCGACTATAGAATCTGAGGCCAATTCCACGCCAGAGCCAGACCTTTACTGTGGCGAATTCACATCAAAACTTCTGGAAGTTGTGAGTAAAATCACGGGTTATCCATCAGAGATTCTTGAACTCGATATGAACATGGAAGCTGACTTAGGGATCGACTCCATAAAACGCATGGAGATATTTTCAGCACTCCGTGAGGCATTTCCCGATGTTGTATTCGATATAAACCTTAAAGAACTGTCTGAACTTGATACACTTCAGATGACCATTGATTTTTTCTCATCGATGATCGTCACACCAGAAGAACAAACACCGGCTATCATATCTGCACCACTTCATAACGAAACAGATGAAAAAACATTGGTTTCAGAACGGTATGAGGTCAACGTTGAGCCTGTTAAACTTCCTGAAATTATGAATGACTTTAAATTTTCCTCTGACCATCAGATTCTTATTACCGATGACGGGGCAGGATCCGGAATTAAACTAAGGGACGATCTTACAGAGAAAGGATACAAAACCACACTGCTGCAATTCACAGAGCTTACTAACGGCCATAAATCAGCAATCGACATGAATGTAAGCTTCAACGATTTAAACGATGATAAAATTAAATCACTGATTAGAAAAATCGTAGAAAGTAACGGCCCTATCGGTGGGTTTATCCATATAAATCCAT
>PJEL010003291.1_pt1 | contig 14001 bp, 13 predicted proteins | sample 1853271 | NCBI WGS metagenome assembly PJEL01 (sample SAMN08108733, study PRJNA415343) | Invertebrate metagenome, whole genome shotgun sequencing project. | host: Globobulimina | place: Sweden: Gullmar Fjord | collected 2015-08 | reverse complement strand
GCCTCAGCAGCTTCAAAAAACCGGATTAAAATGAACTTTAATGATGTTGAAGTCATCAGTTTCATTAAGATTATCGGTAAAGAAACTGGTAGAACCTTTGTATTTAGCAGCAAAGATCTCAAAAATAAAAGAATCACACTGATTTCAGAACAGACATTTTCTTCTGATGAAGCCTTTAGGATTTTCGAGTCCGTGCTGAATATCAATCATCTATCCACACTTGAAGAAGGTAAGGTTACACGGATTATTAGTTCAAAAGAGGCAAAAAATGCCACCACACCAATATTCAAAGATGACAATGCGCTTCATGCAGGTGCTTTTGTCACCCGGGTGATCCCGGTCAAACATCTGGATGTCAGGACAGTTCGCTCCAATCTAGCACCTTTAATTTCAAAAAATGCGCTGCTTGTTGCCAATGAGAACGCCAATGTTCTGATTTTAAGGGATACAAAAGAAAATACGAATCGGTTTGCAGATATCGTCAATTCCATAGATAAAATTGACCATGTGCTGTCATCCGTTAACCTTGACTTGATCACACTTTCACATGCCAACGCCGTTGAAACTGCTGCTCTATTGACCAAGATTTTCGATCAGAAAGCCAAGAAAGGAACCATCGCAAGTGCGAAACTGAAGGTTGTAGCGGACAAACGGACAAATAATCTCGTGCTAGTTGGACACCCCGCCACCTTGGAAAAAATCAAAGAGTTGGTTTTTCAACTAGATAATAAAATCGAGACCGATGAAGGTAATATTCGTGTTTATCCACTTAAAAATGCAAATGCCAAGAAAATTGCTGATGTTCTTCAAAAGATTGTTACTACGCTGAAAAGTGCCAAAAAGCAACAGCCGTCTTCCACTCCTTCAACGATTATCCCTGATATCCCTTCTAATTCCCTGGTAATCTACGCTGACCAAGCCGAGTTTCCAACCTTAGAAAGTGTAATCCGAAAACTGGATATCGAAAGAGCTCAAGTTTTCATCCAGGCCCTGATTATGGAGGTCCGGTTGAACAAGAGCCTGGAACTTGGAGTCGAATGGCAGGCAGCAGGAAAAACATCAAGTGGAGGAACAGACGTTATTGGTTCAGTTGGTGGTGTAGGAGCGACAGGACGTCCCAAAACACTGTCTGAGATCAGTAGTGCCGGTGCATCCGGAGCTGTGGTTGGAATCATTGGTGGACCTATTTCATTCGGTGGAGCCGAATACAGCACCTTCGACGCATTCATAAAAGCGATGGAACAGGATACCGAAATTGATATTTTATCCAACCCCCAGATTCTGACTCTGAATAACGAAGAGGCCGAAATCAAGGTTGGGGAGATCATTCCAACCGTCGGTAGCACATCCACAGATGCAAATGGAAAAGAAACAATTAATATCCAGTATAAAGAAGTCGGTATTTCGCTCAAAATTACCCCACAAATTAATGCCAATAACGCTATTGAATTGAAGATCGATGAAAACTCCAGCAACGTGATCGAAGGCAAAATCGGTGCATTTGACCAAGGCGCTATCACCACTTTGAACCGGTCCTTAAAAACAAAAGTTGTTGTTGATAACGGCCAGACAATTGTACTCGGTGGATTAATCAGCGACGAAGTAACTAATGTGGAGACAAAAACTCCCTGTCTTGGAGATATTCCTATCTTGGGCTGGCTGTTTAAGACACGAAGCACAGGCACTAAAAAAACAAACCTTTTGATATTCCTGACACCTCAGGTCGTACGCAATCAGGAAGACCTGAAAAAGGTCAGCGATGGAGCAAAATCAAAGGTTAACAAAGCCCGCCAGGGTCGGTTCCGTATCGACGTCTCAAATGAGTTTGGCATCCCTGAGAAACTTAAGGAGGCAAGAGATGAAGAAACAGAGGAAGGAGAAGCAGATAACCAAGAAAGTAGTGAAGTAGAGCAGACACAAATTGGAAGTGGAGAGGAGGAAACTGAAGAGTAAGCTCCCCCAACAGCATATCCGGAAGCTAAAAACAAAACAGCTGAATGGAATAAACTCATCTAGGTGGACGATTCCGTAATAAAAACCGACTCATGAAAGCCATGATTTTTGCCGCAGGGTTCGGCAAACGTCTCCAACCCTTGACATTTAAAACTCCCAAGGCCTTGGTCACAATTAAAAACAGGCCTATGCTGGATTTGGTGGTTGGCAATTTGGTGCATCATGGAATCAGCGAAATCATTCTTAACACCCATTATCTTCATTCAAAAATTCACTCCTATCTTCAATCCAACCCGTTTCCTGTTCCGGTTACGGTTTCACATGAAGAAACAATTCTTGGCACTGGCTGCGGATTATACCAAACTCGTCACTTCTGGGATGATTCCGATTTTTTTGTCTGCAATGTGGATATTTTATGCAACGTTGATTTGCAGAAATTTTTTAAATTCCATGCAAGCCACGAAGCTATCGTGACATTGGGAGTAAACGACCATATCTCCATGTCAATGTTACTTGTGGATGAAGCCGGTTTTCTGATCGGTAGAAGTATCGCAGGACAACAACAGCTTTTGAAGAAACCGTTGGGAAAAACCATTGAAGTTGGTTTTTGTGGTTTTCATGCTATTTCCCCTGCTTTTTTCTCTGAGGTAAAGCCACCTATGTCTTTTTCCATCATCGATGACTACATGGCTTTTCTGAAAGCGGGTGGTTCGATACTGACGTGGTCAATCGGAGACGCCTACTGGGAGGATATCGGAACAATGGAAGCACTGAAAAAGGCAAATCGCGAATTCCCCGGTTGAAAGTTGAACCATAACCATTGAAGCAGATCTATCATCTAGAATCAGCTTACCTAGTCTGTTTTTTGAGAATCCCGGAATTTATCAGATTGGTTTAGTCAAAGGCAGAACTTATCTTATGCTTTTTTATCTGAATCTTTGTCTTCAACCAACGGTGTATCAGAATTTTTTGTTTCGAATTCCACACTGGATTCTTTCGAGTCTTCCTCTTGCTCTTTTTTTGAACCGCTATATCCCTCTTCTAAAGCATCCGCTGCTGTTTCAAGATAGTTTTCGAGACTTGAAGACATATTTTTCCGTTTTAGATCTTGCGCCATTTCAGCAAGATCCTTAACTTCTGAACCAGCAGCATTTTCAAATTCATTCGTAACTGTCGATTTGAACTCATTGGTTGCCTTGCGAAACTCAGCTAATCCGCGCCCAATGGCTCTGACGACACCAGGAAGTCTCGACGGCCCCAGTACAATCAAGGCGATTGCGCCAATGATCAGCATTTCGGTCATGCCCATATTGAACATTTTTCCCCTCTCTATGGTTGTTATTGGCTCAGCGTTTTGAAAAATTCAAGAAACGCTTTTTTGCTCCAATTTGCTGGCCCGACTAGTTTGCCCAGAATCCGGCCATTTTTGTCAATTAACACCGTCGTTGGAAGTCCCTTGATCTTCAGTCTTGAACTAATTGTTTTATCCGTATCCATCACTACATCAAAGGAATAATTAAACTTTTGAATGAAACGGTTTACTTTCTCTGAATTTTCACCGTAATTAACCGCCAGAATCCGGAATGGTTCCCCTTGCAGTTCGTCCATCAACGCCTGCATGTCCGGCATCTCCTTCTTACAAGGATAGCACCATGTGGCCCAGAAATTCAACAGAATGACTTTTCCACGATTTGCAGTAAATCGCTCCTTTTTCCCATTCAACAGGATATATTCAAAATCTTTTAGCAATACCTGTTCTCCCGGCACCTCAAAATATTGCTTTTCCAAAAACCCGGTCACATCCTCTGTTGACAGGTTTTTCGTAACTTCCTGAGCGGGCTCTCTTTCACACCCATAAATAATCATAGAAACAAGCAAAATTAAAGATAAACAAACAACCGAAAGCCGGCTCATAGAGATCTCCTTTTATTTCGTTCCAGTCGTATAAAACGTTTCGATCGGAACAGAAATCTGTTGACCAAGAAAACTAGTCAGTTGGTTCATTTCTATATCTGACCAGGCGGTTGCTCTGTCATCCGCAGGTCTACGAGCCAGTGTATATGCCTGGATCAATCTGATTTTCACCTCATCGCTTATCAATCGGTTCACTTTCTCCACATATTGCTGATATTTTTGATTGCTATAAACCTCCGACTGCCAGGAAAAAAAGCAGCTCTGGAGCGTCAGCGGATACATCCGCCCCACGGCTCTAATATTCTCCAGCAACTTTTTAGCAGAGATTTTGCTTCGATTAATCATTTTTAAGCTTTGTTCATCCCAAAAATCAAACTTACACCAGATTTCCCCCTGGTTGGCCATCAAATCATCAAAAACAGGCATCAGATCCCTGCGATTGATCCTGGACGCATTCGTAAAGAGAATGATTCTGCAGTCGGCTAGCTTGTACTCTTTTTTTAAACCAATGAGTTTTAACAATATTTGGGGAAGTTGTTTAGCGGTGGTAGGCTCCCCATCTCCAGCAATAGAAATATCTTTTAGTAAGAATCCCTTGTACTTTCCCTCATTTTTGGCAAAGACATCCAGCCAGTATTTCAGTTCGGTCACAACCTGCCTAACTTCAACTTTCAAACCGGTTATTTTTTTTGCCCGATCAACTTGGCAATATACACAGTTAAAACTGCACTTCTTATCCGGATTGAGGTTAATCCCCAATGATAAACCTCCGGACCTTCTGGAAACCACCGGATAAACTAGCCGCTGATATTCACTCAAACGAGGGTGTTCAGAATATCCAAGAGATATGATGTTATGTAGCTGGTCTAAATCCTTTTCAGTCATGGATAAGCACCCAATTATCAAGAACCGATATTTCCCAAAAATAATTATTTAAAAGATTCCCCCTTTTGGATTGGACGACGGGGGTTGCCGCTACTAAAAAAGTATTATGAATATCAAAAGCGATGTGTAAATAAAAATTTATTTATTTCAAATAATGAATCTGTCTTGCTTTTGAATTCATAATCATGTCGTTTGTAGACGACTCGCGAGGAAGCCTCTGGGATATCTCATGAATAAAATCGACGGCTTTTCTAACCAGATCAGGGTTTTCATAAACCGACAACTCTTTCACGATCACTTTATATAAAGCGGTTTCAGTCTTCATCCGAATAATCGGATCGATATTTTCGGCGCTGCTGCGAGATAAAATTTCGTTAAACAACCGTTTTGCCTCTTTTTCGATTTTCTTTGATGTATTGGCTGTTTCTAATATAATTAGATTCAGGCTTTGTTTAATAGCAGCCATTGATTTTTGGTCTACTGCGTCTATCACAGTGCATTCATCCAGGTATTTATTAAGCAATTCTTCCGCTTTTTGATTCATCTCCTTGTTTTCTCCAATAGCGGCTGCTTCAATAGCCCGCTGATTGAGAATTTCAAAGATCGCCTGCTCTGTCTTTTGGTTTAATGCAGACAACTCCATGGAATCGGTGAAATCAGATAAAAGGTCTTTGACTTTACCATGGACTATCTTATTTCCCTCTTCACCAGCGAATGACTGAAGCTCCTTATTGATGTTTTTGACGATGGTATTTGTCGAATCAGGCTGAATGATTGAGCTGTCGAGATGTTTCACCAGGTATTGAAACAAATCTTCGGATTTGTTTTTTACAAATTCATTGTCTTTTTGACCGGAGATATCGACCATTAATTGATTGACCAACTTTCTGATCGTTTTCTCTGTTTCCTGAGTGACCAGATCAGCATTTAAAGTTTGTAAATATGCGCGGAAAATCGTTTCTGTCTGAGATAAAACCGTACGATTGTTTTCCTGGCAGGCCCAATGGATGCCCTTCTTATTGATAAAGGATATGATAGATTGTTTGCTTCCGGAGCTGACCGTTTCCTGAGAAAGTTGGTTGAGATAGCCTTCAAGCAACTCAACAACCTTATCCTGGACTTCGTTGTTTGTTGTATCGCACGCGTTTAAAAGCAATTGTTTGTTGAGGTGAGAAACAATTACCCCCTCACTCCGTTTAGTTATCACGGTTCGATCAATTTGACTTAAATAATCTGTTGCCAGATCCTTGACCTTTTTCTGAACTTCCTGAGCTGAACCATTCTGAGCAAACTTCAGCAATGAGGAATTGATATCATCAAGGATTTTAGCATTCACATCTTTTCGGACTACTTCGGTACCATATTCTTTAAGACTTTCCAGAAGCAGATCATAGGCTTTCTTTTCGACTGCTCCTTCTATTTTTTTCTGATCCGATTTTGTTAAAGAGATCTCTTTTGCTGCTCTATGAAACATACCAATAATCTTAAAGGTATGAATAAATGAACGCACCGGATCCAGAAACAAACGACCAAAGAATGATTTAATCATTTTATATGTTCAGCTATTGATTCTCTGTATAAAAGTCGCCCTATTACCAATTTCGAAAACATCAAAAGCAGATCGCTTTCGAAATTAGCCTGTTTTAGTAAAGGTAAATATGTTCACTGCCCAGTTAATCCTTATCTAATAAGGCTTAGCTTTTTCGCCTGTTTTCACTTTTGATGAAAATAACCGACTCTTCTCTTAGTCTTTAGGAGCCCATAGTTAATGTCAAGCAGTCCTTATTGAATTCGGTGTTTGAGTATATTTAATCCCAAATTTAGATCATCAGCTTAAAAATTGGTTAAATTTTTCTTTGATTAAATAAAAAATCTTCTGGATCCAAATTTTCCATGAGCTTTTTTGATTTCTTCAGCCGGTTATTGATGACAGTTTTATGCCGAATGTAATAATTCTGAACCTAACGCGGGTTGATACTTATTCCGTTCTTCAGTGTCAGGTTACCTGTATTCAAACAAACGGACTTAGTCTTAATCTAAATTGATCGTTATTATGGATCCATCTCACGCCCAGCGACACATCAAGGAACTTTCAGAAAAAATCAATTTTTACAATGATGAATATTATCAAATTGGTGGCGCCAGCATTGATGATGATGAATACGACATTCTTATCGAACAGCTCATTCAGCTTGAAAACCAATTCCCACAGTTTCTGACCCCGCAGTCCCCCAGTCAGAGAGTGGGTGGAAAACCCATCGAGAAACTTGAGGCAGTAAAACACGCCCATGCCATGCTAAGCCTTTCCAATCTTTACTCTCGATCCGACCTCGTCGACTGGGTCAACTCAGTCTCTTCACGATTGGCTGAGAAAGAGACCCTGTTTGGATGTGAAGTAAAAATCGATGGCATCGCCATCTCCATTATCTATCAAAACGGCATTTTAAAGCAGGCAATCACAAGAGGTAATGGAGAAGTTGGAGACGATGTCACGCAGAATGTTAAAACGATCCGCAGCCTGCCGCTTGAATTGAAGGAACCGTTAGATCTGGAGCTACGGGGTGAGATATTCTTGCCCAGAGATCGATTCGAACTAATAAACCGACAACTTGATAAACAAGGTTTACCGGCTTTTAAAAACCCTCGTAATACTGCTGCAGGAACAATCCGCATCAAAGATGTCAAAAGCGTTGCTCAGCGAGGTTTGGATATACTTCTGTATGACATTGTTGCGGGGCAAGTCAGCCAAAAACATTCCGAAAACCTTGAATTTATGTCCAGTTTGGCGCTACCGGTCAATTCATTTCGTTCCAACTGCAAGAGCTCAAAGGAGATATTTGCCTTCTGCAATCGCTGGGAAAATGAAAAAGAGAAGCTGCCCTTCGATATTGACGGGGTCGTGATTAAAATTGATGATCTCGAACAGAGAACTTCAATGGGGGTTACCGCAAAATCACCACGCTGGGCTACTGCTTGGAAATTCAAAGCTGAAAAAGCAAAATCTCTCCTGATCGATGTCGAAAATTCTATTGGCAGAACAGGGACATTAACGCCTGTTGCCAACCTCGAACCTGTGCAACTTGCGGGAACGGAGGTCAAACGCGCAACACTGCATAATTACGATCAAATTGCCCGCCTGGGAATCCATGAGTTTGACACTCTGTTTGTAGAAAAGGGAGGCGATATCATACCCAAAATTGTTGGAGTTGATATCACTCAGAGAAAAGATAACGCGAAACCAATCCAACCGCCAGTCAACTGTCCGATCTGCGGATCGCAATTATTTAGACTTCCACAGGAGATTGATCTGCATTGTGATAACCTAGCATGTGCAGCCGTTATCGAAGGTAGCCTCGAACACTTTATTTCCAAAAAAGCGATGGATATCCAGTCGTTTGGTAGCGCAATTATCAAACTCTTCAACAAAATTGGACTGGTTAAGGAAATACCCGATATTTATACACTACATGAGAAGCAACAGGATCTGCTACAACTGGAAGGGCTGGGAGAAAAATCGGTGAATAATCTGCTTGAAGCGATTGAATTGAGCAAAGCAAGACCCCTGAATAATTTTATCTTTGCCTTGGGCATTCGCCATATAGGTGAAAAGGCAGCAAAGACTATTGCCGTTAAAACAGGGTCGATTCACCAGTTTCTGAAACTGACCGAGAAAGACCTCGATTCAGTTCCCGATTTTGGTCCGATCATGATATCGTCTCTGGTATCATGGATTCATAATCCTAACCATAACCAAATCATAGAAAAACTGGTTTCATTGGGAATGAATCCGACTCCCCTGGAAATCAGTGACCATCTCCCATTCGCAAATCTACGGGTTGTTGTTACCGGAACACTCTCTCAACCCAGAGAAATATGGAAAAAACGTCTGGAATCATTAGGTTTCCAAATATCTTCATCTGTTTCCGGAAAGACGAGCTATCTATTGGTCGGAAAGGATGCAGGGTCCAAACTCGCAAAGGCGTTAAAGTTAGATGTGCCTGTCTTATCGGAGGCTGAAATGGAAGCATTGATAACCGATCATTCAAAATGAAAATATTAATTATCGGTGCGGGAGAGACAGGTTTTTATATTGCTTCTGAATTCTCTGAAGACAATTTTAATGTCACCGTGATCGATGAAGATCCTCATCAGCTGAAAGTAATTCAACGCAGTTTGAACGTTGCCGGAATCTTGGGGAATGGGACTTCCTTGTCTGTCTTGGAATCTGCAGGTGTTGAATCAACTGATTTGCTGATTGCCAGTACGGATCACGACGAAACCAATCTGATATGTTGTTTGTTGGCAAACTCCTACAATGTTAAACATAAGATTGCGTTGACCAAGTCAGACTCCTTTATGACAAAAAAAGTGATTTCGCAGTATATCAAATCCGGTATCAGCCAAATCATTAACTCAACCTTCGTCACAGCCCAGGAAATTATTGCAACAGCCAGCCTGGCTTCAGCATCTGAAGTATCAGCGTTTGGAGAAAAAAATGTGCTGCTTGTGGGCTGCCACATTAAGAAAGACTCTCCCTGGGAAAACCTTTATCTAAAAGATATCAGGCAACATAACGAAAAAAATCAGTTCCTGATCTCAAGTATTGTTAGAAACGGGCAATCTTACATTCCTAGAGGGGACGACAGGATTGAACAAGGTGACTACGTCTATATTCTCATCCCCCGTAACCAGGCCGACACCCTCAACACCTTGCTTAACGTCAGAATTTCTTCCAACAGAAAAGCCGTCATTTCCGGAGATAATCTGGTCGCTCAAAGGGTCGCCAGCGGGTTGTTAAGAAGCCATTATACAGTGACAATGATATGCAGTGATGAAATCAAAGCCACTGAAATGAAGAAAAAATTTGCACAGCGTAAAAATCTTCACGTCATGCAGGGAGGGGCGGCAGAGGTAAAGCTTCAGTTAAAAGCAGATGTTGCTGTTTCATCTCTTTTTATCGCCGTGACCAACGATGATCATCTTAATATCGAATCGGGAATCGTTGCGCGTTATTTGGGTGCTGGCAAGGTGATTTGCCTGATCAACCGACAGGACTTGATTCAGCCTGCTGCCAGTGTCGATCTCGATGTGGTTATTTCACCCCGATTGATCACAGCCCGGCAGATTAAGAAACTGATTAGGGGAAGAGAAGAGTTCTTAAATTATACCACCATATCGGAAACCAACATGGAAGTGCTGGAGATGGTCACCGGCGAAGAATCAAGCATTTTGAAAAAACCCATCAAGGAGATAAACCTTCCACACAACTCTCTAGTTGGGGCGCTCATCAAAGGAAAGAACAAGGTTATTATTCCCACTGGTGAAACCATCATCGAAGCGGGTGACAAAGTCATTATGGTGACAGTTCCAGAAGGTGTCCCTAAACTCAGAAAAATTCTTGAAGGTAAACCGGGGAAGCAGGTACAGGTGAAGAAGACATAGTCTCTACCATTTACTTTGTTTCATTTTAATAATTCAAAGAAACTCACAGTATCTGATGGTATCAAGCACACAAACCATTCACGTATATTTATTGACTTATAATCGTCCCCAGTATTTTCTTGAGGCATTGAATTCAGTACTCAATCAGAATTTTGAGGATTTTCTGGTCATCGTTTCAGATAACTCTACAAACGATGAAACAGAAAAACTGGTTCAGACAATCAGTCATCCCAAGCTACAATATATAAAAAGAACTCCCAGTACTGCTTCCTTAGAGCATTATCGAACGGTTCTATCCGAAGTATCATCTGAATATTTCATGATCTTCCATGACGACGATATCATGGACCCGGACTGTCTAAGTATTCTATCATCTAATCTTAACAATTTCCCAGCTGCTGCGGCTATTGGAGGCAATGCAGAGATATTCTGGGATACCAATACCTTTTTCAAAAGGCGATTTTTCAAGCCTGTGAAACAAAATCGAGTCTTGCGACATGCAACCGAACTCGCAAGAATATACCTGACATTTGAGGGGCTTGCCCCATTTCCATCGTATATGTATCGCAGAAGCCTTGTTGCTGGATTGAATCTGGATCCTGAAGAAGGTGGCCAGGGTTCTGATGTTGCTTTTTTACTGAAGGTTTTGCAAAGAGGAGAAATTGTCTGGGAAAATCGTTGCATCATGCAATACCGAAAACATCATTCCCAAGACAGCCAGGGTCTGGACATCAAAGATTTATTGAATGTGTTAAAATACATTCATCAGCATACGGACATTCCAAAGAAGTCAACTGAATCAAATTATTTTCGATACAAGTCTTGGGCGGGTGTACTAAAAAGCCAGTTCTATCAAACTGGTGGCAAGATTACCAACACACGGATGAAAATGATATATAGAGCAATTTTCTGCTTTTCTCCTTTCGATATCTTTTTGAAACTGTTTATCTGGAGAATCCGCGCGATGTTTGCACGAAACAAAACTCTTTAGTACATTTCGTATATTTTTCAAATATTTAAATGAATATTTCTTGATATGAAGCTACTTTACGCATGTATGAAATATGATTATGGAGACCCAAAACGAGGACTTGGGTATGAATATTACAATTTTTACTTAACATTTAAGAAAATGGGACTGGACATTGTAGAATTTGATTGCATGTCTATTTTAAAGAAGATTGGTAGAAAAAAAATGAACCTCCTATTATGGGAAACAGTTCAAAAAGAAAAACCAGACCTTCTTTTTTGCGCTTTAATGCAAAATGAATTTGACCCGGAAATCATCAAAAAGATCTCTAAGGAATCCGAAACAACTACATTTAACTGGTTTTCAGACGATCATTGGAGATATGATAATTTTTCACGTTTTTGGGCACCGATGTTTAACTGGGTTTCCACAACAGACCAAGAATCAGTCTCAAAATATCATAAAGACAGATACAATAACGTCATAAAAACGCAATGGGGTTTTAATCCTGACATTTATCACTTGAAAGAAACACAATACAAATATGATGTTTCATTTATTGGGCAGGTGCATAGCAACAGGAAATCAATCATCAGAAAAATAAAGAATTCCGGAGTTGATGTAACTTGCTTTGGAGCCGGTTGGGCAAATGGGCGCATTGAACAGAATGAAATGGTAACAGTGTTTAATCAAAGCAAAATCAACTTGAATCTAAACAACTCTTCAACTAACAAATGGTACCGTTTTTGGAAGAAAGATCGCGATCAGATTAAAGGAAGGAATTTCGAAGTACCTGGGAGTGGTGGTTTTCTACTTACGGGTAATGCAGATAACCTTGAGCAGTATTTTGTGCCCAACAAGGAGATCGGTTTGTTCGATTCAGAGGAAATATTACCAGATAGGATTAAATACTTTCTGGAAAATGGTACAGAAAGAGAATCGATCAAGGCTGCCAGTCACAAACGTAGCCTAAAGGAGCATAGTTATACGACTCGTTTTGAAAAGATATTTGACACAATTTTCTCTGATACAGAATCTAACTGAGTACTCCGTCTAAACATTTCTGAAAAACAGATTATGATTAACTACTTAAGCAAGGAAAAACATAGCTCATAAAACTGTCATTTTGCCTTAATTCGCGAAAATTGAATTGTCAATCACCTGCTCCGGAGAGCCTGGCATTATATAAGCTGGCGAATATTATAGAAAATCTAACTTAGAGCGTGAACTGTATGTTAGGGTCTTTTTAAATTAAGATCTTATTCCTTAAATGCATTTTATTAAAAAGTGATAACTATGGCTGGTTTAAAAATTATAAAAAGGATTTTTAAACCTTTCGTGTTCTCTATTCAATTGTTTACAATTTTGTATCAGACGATACGTGAAAGCCAAATGAGAGCAGGGATACCGAAAGAAATCCCCATGGGATTTAAATTTTCAGGCAATCCCGAGATGTGAATGGAAAAGGGAACATTTGAAATTCAAGAAGTAGGGATAATTAAGAAATGCCTCATCCATGTTGAAACCTTTATCAATATTGGCGCAAATATCAGTTATTATTGCTATATTGCCTTACAGAAAGGAATCAAAACAATAACTTTTGAACCCATTGATGCGAACCTTAAACAGCTCTATGTGAATATAAAAGCGAATAATTGGGAAAATGAAATTGAAATATTTCCATTAGCTCTAGGTAGTAGGACTAACATAGCAAAATTTTTTGGAATCGGGACTGGCGCATCTTTAATAAAAAGATGGGCTGGATCTTCAGAACATGATAGTAGATTGATACCTGTGTCGACTTTGGACAAAGTATTAACGAACAGGTTTGCTGGAAAGAGGTGTTTTTTTCTTGTTGATATCGAAGGTGTTGAAAAATCGATGCTACTAGGGGCATCAGCGCATTTGTCTATGGAGCCTAAACCTATTTGAATGGTTGAAATAGCTATCACAGAACACCAGCCTGAAGGAACTTTGATAAACCCTGATTTGATGGAAACTTTTGAGATGTTCTGGGATAACGGTTATGAAGCGTTCACTGTAGGTGAGCAATTCCGCCTTATAAATAAGTCGGATATCGAACAAATATATGAGACAGGTAAAAACATATTTCAAACATACAACTTTCTTTTTATAGATAAAATTGATGTTGGTATAGTACTTCAAAATATGGTTAAGTAAATGCAGTACCTTGAGCCGCTATCATATCAAATATTATTTTCTGCGCTAATACTACGATGAACTTACTGAAAAAGATTATAATTGCTTTCATGCCTGATTTAAAAAACATCCCCATGAAAGTAAGAGGGATTATTCCTTTCATTCAAAATTGGCGCGAGTATAAAGCGCACGCAAAAACTCAAAATCAACCGCTACCTTGTTGGAATGATGTATATTTTCAATTTGATGACCGCTATCAAGAATCGGGTGGTCTTCCTCAGCATTATTTTTATCAGGATTTGTGGGCTGCTAGACTTGTGTTTGAGTCAAAAACAGATGTCCATTATGATGTCGGATCTAGTATTGAAGGCTTTATTTCGCACATTTCCGTTTTTTGCCAAACAAAAGTCATTGATATCAGACCTCAATCATCCAAAATAAGAAATGTTGAATCTATACAAGGAGATGTAACCAAATTGTCTTTTACGGATAATTCAGTTTTGAGCTTGTCTTGTTTGCATGCTGCTGAACATATCGGGTTGGGTCGGTATGGGGATGATATTGATTCTTTGGGTACGGAAAAGGCAGCAAAAGAGTTGCAAAGAATCCTGGCCCCGAATGGAAATCTTTATTTTGCTGTCCCTGTCGGTAGGGAAAGAATTTGTTTTACTGCTCAT
>PJEL010003290.1_pt1 | contig 14017 bp, 4 predicted proteins | sample 1853271 | NCBI WGS metagenome assembly PJEL01 (sample SAMN08108733, study PRJNA415343) | Invertebrate metagenome, whole genome shotgun sequencing project. | host: Globobulimina | place: Sweden: Gullmar Fjord | collected 2015-08 | reverse complement strand
CACAGCTCTGCCAGGGCCGCAGCGATGTGGTTGCAGAGGGCCAGACCGTGGGCATCGCCATCCACGTAGTAGATCGTACCGTTGGTTCCCGGATCTTCCTCGTCGTCGAGCTCGGCGGCGACATAGGCGATGCGCTCGTCGGAGAGCTGTCGCGCATAGGACTTGGCTCGCGTGTGCCGCTTGTTGTGCTTGCCGTCGGAGATCTAGATCACCAACTGGTTGATCTGCAGCAGAGCCACCTCGGCATACCACAGGTAACGTGGGGTGAGCTGGGACTTGAAGTCCTCGAAGTCGTCGTCGCCATCGGTGTCCGCAAAGGCATCGAGATCGGGGTGTGAAGCCCACCTCCCGGTGTGCTGTCTGTCGAGAATCGCAGCCATTGAATCTCCGTATTAGCTAGGTGCCCTGTAGCTTTTTGTTCGAGGTGAGCGCGCCTTGTAGGAGCGGCTCGATGAGGCCAGCCCCACCCTGATGCAGAGGCGGCTGGGCGGGCAGAGCCTCGAGGACGAGCACGTCCAACCCGAGGGCCTCCACGAACATGCCGACTCGCTCGAGAAGCAACACGTCGGCACCCACGCCCTCGACCTGTGCCATCACGGGAACGAGGATCAGCGCATCGGCGCCGACGGCCTCGACGAAGATGCCTGCCATCAGGTGGTGCCTGTCTTGTAGCTGGGCTCCATATCGTCAGTGCCACCTGATCCGGTGCCGGTGCTCCATTGACCGCCTGCAGCGTCGGTGTCGAATGCGTGCTGGAGCACCGTCTGTGATGAGCCCAGAGCGACCTTGGGTCCGAGCATCTCGGTGCCGTTGTCCAGCAGGCGGACCTGAACCGCATCGGGGGAAGAGGCGTTGGAAGAGGCCCTCACATAGCCGACAACCGACACGATCTCGCTGATCTCGGACGGGTCCGACAGCGCTGCAACCGCGCAGCTCACTTTCTCGTCATCGGCGGTGTGGTCGACCGTCTTCGAGTCTGTCGGGGACTGCAGGGCCAGGAGCCGCGTGGTCGTGCCGGTCACCGTTCCGTCCGAGTCGTCGGTGCCCGCGGCGTTCAGTGCCGGGCGCTCGATGAACAACCGGCTCCCGAACAGCTGGCCACCGGGCTCGAGCCCCATTGCGTAGTTCGACGCGGGCGCATTCACTCTGATGGTTCCTGTGAGTCCGGAGACCGTGACCGTCGCGTCATCGGCAAACCCACCCGTTGTATCCGTGACGGAAAATGACGTATTGCAGAGGAATAGCCTGTATTCTCCGGAAGCAAGTGACGGATCTCCCCCCCCGGACTCGGAGTCGGATGTCGCGCTCTGCCAGGCATAGACAGCGGCACTCGCGCCCCCGGAGACCGCGATGGTTCCGCCGCTCGTCGGGGTGCCCGAGGTGACACCGTCGACCAGGATGCAGCGCGGCCGGATCACCACATCGTCGATGCAATTTGCGCGCTCTCCGACCAGGTAGATCTGCCCGCAAGCCGTGACCGAGTTGCCCTGGGTGTCGATGCCGGTGTGGCTCAGGAGCGGTGTCTTGAGGGAGTCGGCCCAGGTCGTCATGAACCCCGCGGTGCCGCTCGCGATCCGGACGTGGCTGGAGAGGAAGGTGTAGCCACTGGTGCTCACGACGCCCGCCCCCGAGATCCCCTGCTGGGTGCCGACGCCGTGGGTGAGTGCCCAGGAATACCCGCCCACATTGTGTCGGACCGCGCCCGATGTCGTTACTTGGATTTCAAGGCAGCGCAGGTTGTCGTCGCTGCGGATGATCGCGCTGCAGTTGTCGTAGATCCCCGACTTCTTGACGGCCCACTCGACGATGAACTCCTCCCAGGGAATGGGGAAGGTGCGGAAGAAATGCGAGTCGGCACTCGACGGAGAGAAGCGCATGCAGTAGCTCCCTCCTCGGGTGCTGCTGGCGTTCGCCCGAGGGAGGTAGCTGTACACCGAGACGCTACCGGTGGTGCTGCACGGCTCGGAAGCGATGTTGCCGCTCTCGCCGCTGAGGATCCAGGCGTTCCGAATCGACATCAGGAGCCCCGGTACATGTAGACGTTGCCCTTGCCATCTTCGACGTCCGTCCAGACGACTGCAGACACGTAGCGGTTGGTCACCGGCAAGGTCAGGGTGTGCCGACCGACCGCGCTCACTGCGATGCACTCCACGAGGGGCACACTGGTGTCGATGCCGGACGAGATGTCGACGTTAGCGACGCGGTTCATGCGGCTCCAGTCGGTGTCTGTGGCCAGGTCGGGGTTGGCTTTCCCGCTCGATCGAACCGCGACGTAGATCTTCGACATGCTACCCACGTCGGTCACCTCCACCGTCACGTCCAGGCGGGTTCGGCCTTCCATGTCGACGACCACCCTGGTGACCGCATCGGCGCTATCTGCCGCGTCGGCATAGGACGTCGCGACCGCGAAGCAGTCCGTCTCTGTCGATCTGTCGAGAACCAAGCGTTCTAACTCTGGCATTGCTGACTGGCCTCGCTCGTTTGTGCGTCGGGCCACCCAGCTTCGAGGCCGGGCTCGAGGCTGGAATGACACTGAGGTGATTTCTTGCAGACGTCCATAGTGTCGTCGATCGCCTCAGCCGTCAAGGTGGAGAGCCGAAAAGATTTGTGCTTTTCGACACATTGCTCGATAGTCGAGCTTCGTTGGCTGCACTGTCTCTGATGGTGAAGTATCGTCAAAAAATAGTTCCGACCGTACTTCTAGAGGGTATGACCCCCTTCCATCCGAGCATTTGGATGACGGGAACGCCGCTCGTAGGTCAAACTGCTGACCGGGAACCGGCGATCACCCCATCGAGTCTGAATCTGAGCGAGAGGTACTCGGATTCTTGGCCTTGTAACGTTCGATAGACAGGAAGATCGCTCGGCTACTCTCCACCGGTCCGTTGATTCCGTGGTTTAAACGCGATGTTTGGCATGTCGGCAATGTTTCTTCCACTTTGTGGTTGCGCTGGACGGCTGGCCTCCCTAGGCTCATTTACCGCAGTGGCGTCTGTCGTCACTCGAGATCGGACAGCAACCCGACCGCTTGGAGCATCCATGTCCCAGTACGCCGCCCTCCGTGGCACCGCCCGCGACGCCAACCAGCAGCAGCCCATCCACGGCCTCCTGCTCACGCTGGGCTGCACCGACGGTCGACGCTTCGTCGCCCTCGACACCGCTACGTGCACGGTCGCGGGCAACTTCGTCTTCAACGTCGATCTTGCCACTGCGGGACAGCACTTCGAGATCCGGGCCACCGACAGCAGCGGCCGCAGCCTGGCCATCCAGTCCGGCGAGTTCAGGTTCACCAGCTCCCACATTCCCAAGCGCATCCTGCTCGAGATCGAGACCTATCAGGCAGACAAAGAAGAAGAGCCCCCTGGCAGAGTCGCTGGAGACTTCTCCGTTCGCGGCCGGGTCACCCACCCCGACGGCACCCCCTTGGCTGCTGTCACGGTCGCGGCGTGCCACCGCAAGGTCGACGGCACCTTCGAGAGCCGTGGCACGGCCACCACCGGGACCGATGGCTCGTACAGCATCGGCTACACCGATGGCACCATGCGCCTGGTGGTCCTGGTCGGCGCTGACATCGGCTCGTCCGCCGTCTACAACCGCCCCGAGCGGCATCAGATCGCCCACATCACGATCGACGACGACGCCTATCGCCGCACCGACGAATACACTCGACTCAACACCGCCACGTCCGGGCTCCTTGACGGCGAACTCACCTGGGCCGACGTCGATGACGAAGGCCTGAAGAGCCTGGCGATCGAGGTCGGGTTTTCGCTGGAGTCAGTCACTGCCTTCCGCGATGCCCAGGTCCTCGCTACCGCGCTCACGGTGTCAGTGACACGGGCCAACCCCACCCGTACGGTGCTGACAGAGCCGGCGGTGACCTATGCGCTGCTTCGCCAGGGAGCTCCAGCGGACGCCGACCGGATCATCGGGGCGCCGGTGGCACGAAGCAAGGCCGCCATAATCGCCGTCGCCGAGGCAAACCAGATCGCGGCGTCCTTCGGCGATCCGGCAAACGACTACCGCACAGCCGAAGACCTTGCCTTCGCGCTATCGACGCTGGTGGTTCAGCGTTCTCTCGATGGGGAAGGGCCGGATCCACTTGGCCCCGTGCTCGACACAATCGACATCCTGGTCGTGACAGCCCAGGACAAGCGGGATTTCGTAGAGGATCTGTACGCCCACAGAGGCCCAATGGATCAGTTCTGGGACGACTTCGCGATCGAACACCCGAGCATCGATGTGGCGACCCTGCGCAGGACCCACGAGATGGGGGACTTCACCATGCGCAACGTCAAGATGGTCAAGGCCATCGATCTGGAGTACCCCGGGACGACGATCAAGGACATTGCGTCGTTCACCGAGACGCAATGGGGCACCGTGCTCGACAACTCAACCGAGAGTCCCGACATTCCGGATGGGTTCACCGGTACGGCCGCCGAGCGGAGGGAACAGTACATCGAGTACATGCGCCGGGCCGGTGAGAAGAAGTACCCACATGCTGTTGTGCGCCAGCGGGTGCGGGATGACCTCAACGCACTGTCCTCCCGAACCTCCGATGAACAAGGACTCCTGGACTTCCTGGACGACGCACCCGATCACAACTTCCGGGCGCAAGTCACCAGCGAGATGTACGATGAGGACGTCGGACTCCGCGACAACCTGTGCAGTCTGCGCCGTCAGTACCGCATCAGTCCGGAAACGGACCGCATCGTCGTCATGAGGGCACTCCAAGCAAAGGGATATACCTCCGTCTCCGAGATCAAGCGCGCTGGCAAGAGGCAGTTCATGGCTGACATGGCCGCGTTTGGGCTGCTCCAAGCTCTCGCGGTTGCCGTGTTCCGGATGGCGCTTGCCTGGTCTGCCTTCCTCAATTGGCTGATGCTGTTGATGCAGAAGGGCCGAGAACGCCCTGACTGGCCCGAGCTGGTCCAGGTCGTCGACTTCAGCCACTGCGATTGCAAACACTGCCGCTCCATCTTGAGCCCTGCGGCCTACTTGGTGGACATCCTGGAGTTCGTCTTTGAACTGGGTGCGGCAACCGAACTCAACAGCAGGCGTCCCGACATCGGAGAGCTGCTCCTCTCCTGTGCCAATACCAACACGCCTCTCCCACATATCGATCTCGTGCTCGAGATCCTGGAAGATGCCGTTCACCCACCCGTTCCGGCCATTGTGCACGACACCGGCAATGCAACAGCGGAGCAGCTGTTGGCCAACCCGCAGTATGTGAACGTCGAAGCCTACAACGACATCAAAGATGCGGTCCATCCGCTGTCGGCGCCGTTCCAGTTCTTCAATGTGCAGGCCGATGTCTTCTTGCCGCACCAAGGCATCTCTCGTCCGCACCTGATGGAGGTCTTTCAGAAGGACAATGACCCTGGCCTGGAGCCCACGAACACCGAGATCGCGGGCGCACGCCTCGGGCTCAGTCCGCGGGCGGTCGAGGCCCTGACCATGCCAGGCGGGACCAGCCTGAACAGCTGGGAGCTGTGGGGTCTCTCGAACGCAGTAGACCTCGAGGCTCTCGCCACCGCTGTCCCGGAGTTCCGGCGACTGGCCGATCTCAGCAAGTCCGAGATCCACGACATCATGGCCGCGGAGTTCTGGAATCCCGCCAGTACCTTCACTCTGTCGCCTGCTGGTGTCTGCGACCCGGACGAGTGCAACATCGCTGGTGGTCCAACCGCGAGTGACTTCCAGAGGCTCATGCAGTTCCTGCGCGCCAGGAACGCCCTGAGCTGGACCTGGCTCGAGCTCGACAAGGCGATCCAGTCGCTGGGACACACCAGTCTCGATGCAGATGAATTCGTGGCGCTGGAATCTGTGAGCCGTCTCCTGGATGCGACTGGCGCCTCGGTGCTGACGGCCCTGTCATGGTGGTCGAATATCGATACGCGTCAGGACCGCGACATGGTGGAAGAACCCGCACTCTCGCTCTACGACGAGCTCTTCCTCGCCAACGACACGGTGGCCGCATTGTACAGCGACGGTGCACCAGAATCGGAGGTGTTTGCGCTCAACGACAACCGAGACGAGCTGGCCACGCTCGGCGAGACGATGGAAGACCACATCGCGGCTCTGAGGGCCGCCTTCTCGGTGGACGAGACGCAGCTGTTGGCTGCGATGGGAGACGTTGGGGAGAACCTGTCCCTCAACATGAAGAACCTGTCCGCTGTCTACCGACGCATCTCCCTGGCGAGCGGCCTGGACATGCCCGTCACCCAGATGCTTGCCACTCGCGATCTCCAGTGGCACGAGCCCCTGCTCTCCCGGGGCTATATCGGTTGCCTCACGACCGACGAGGCCAACTTGGTGACCACGCCGGGCGCGTGCGTGGTCATCTCGGACGAAGAGCCAGAACCCGAGACCTTGCTGGGTTCTCTCAACGTCGTGAACGGCGATGTCGTCGAGTTTGACGGAGCCGACTGGGTGTTGCTAGCTGCTAGTGTCAACGGCTTCCCGCCTGCTGGTGTGCGCCTTGGTGTCCACGACGGTGCAGTTGCGTTGAGTGGCCCATTGGTCGAGGGCTCTGACGAGTGCAAGCTCGCCGTCTTCCTCGGGGGTAGCATGACCGCGGCGCTCAACACCGCTGCAGTTGACGAATTTGTGCGGGTCATTGCCGGGGTGGACGCCGGCACATACTTCCAGAAGACAGCAACAAGCTGGATCCGTTGGCACGACTCCGTGGTGTCCCGTGGATACCTGGGCAACCTCAGCCAGACCGATATCGCCACCCTCACGCCGGTTGCTGGCGACTGCGTTGTCGTGACGAGCCCAGGCGGGATCTTCGCTGCGGGCGATATTGGCGAGTATGATGGCAGCAGATGGCGCCTGCTGGTGCAGAACCATGACGGGAAGGTGCCCGCAGGGACGAGGCTGCTCGTGCATGGCGAGACGGTCACTCTGTGGTTGCCCCTAGTGGATGGCGCCGACGAAGGCCGCATTGCAGTCTTCGACGGCATCAGCAATGACCCAATGCTCACCGCGGGCACCGGCGTCGCCCGCATAACGGTTGCCGCTGGCGTCGACGTTGGCTCGGCATTCCAGTTGGCGACTGGACCCGCATGGATCGCAACAGCCGCCAACGAGCGCGATCCGTTCACCAATCCGAGCGCTACCCTGGCCTTCGTGCAATGGCTCAGCGAGCTCCAGGCGAGCGCTCTGGGCATCGACGCCACGCGCTTCTTGAGCCACAGGTACGACGGCATCAGTGTGGAGCAGGGGCCAGTGGACACCTGGGTTCAGTCGACACTGGGGGCTCTGCGTGACGCACTCCGGCCGGCGCTCGAGGTGCAGGAGAAGATCGACGGAACGGGCGAGTTGTTGTCGACCCTGCTCGTCGACGACCTCAGTGCCACGGACCCCGTCGCGGTAGAGGCACTGATCGACCACCTGTCACCTCGTATGGTGGGGCTCCACAAGGTGGCTGCGGACAGCGCCAGAATACAGACACCCTCCGACAATGATTTCGCCAGCGCCAGTGCTGGATTCACAGTATGCGCTCGCGTGAATTTCGACTCGGTCGTTGGCGACCCCGTCATCATGAGCGTGTTGAACGACGACGATCCGGCGAATGCGACCCTCGGCTGGGCATTGCGGCTCTCGGGCGGCAACCTGGAGATGGGCTACATCTCTCCCACTGGAGAAGTGACCCTGACCCACACGGCCACGACGATGGCCGCAGGGACCTGGTATTGGATCTTTGCACAGGTGGACGACACCGGTGAGTGCATCGTTGGGATAGACACCGCTTCTACAACGTCCACAACCAGCAGGGTTCTGGCACCTGTGGGTGAGGACGAGGTGGGACAGCCGACCCTCATGAGCCCGGTGGATGGTGGTGCTGATCATGCGCAGATGACGATCACCGATCTCCGCGTCTACAAGCGCGCCCTCGGCAGCGTCGATCGCGATGCTATTCGAACGGGAGGAGGAGAAGACGGCATCGTTGATGGGCTGATCACCCACTTGCCTTTCAAGGCGGCGACTCCCGGCGTGGATGCAAGTGATACTGCGCCCAGAGACGCGTACCGCGCCTGGACCGCCACGGCTGTTGGCAATGTCTATACGCTGCTTCCGACCATCGCCGATGTGGCCGAGCCCCCAGCTACAGACCCGCCATTCGACATCCTCGATCCCTACATCGACGCTGCGAATCGTACGGCGTTCTACGATGCTGAACCCAGGACTCCTACTGAGCGCTACAGCGACCTGGTCAAGCAGCTCGAAGAGCACATCGCGCGCCAGGCCGCCGTGCCCATGGTCCTCCAGCATCTCTCCCTCGCCTCTGGTCTTGGGGAGATCACTCTCGAGCGGTTGCGCGCCACGACCTTCGACAGCTTCACACACGCCTATTGGTGGGGCGAGCCGGTCACCGACACGGCCCTCTTCAACCCCACGCTCACGGATTGGATTGGCGTCTTCTACCGCAGGGAGTTCTTGGACGGCGATGCCGGGGAGTGGGACGACCTCCTGCCCGATCCCAACGGCGAGCCCAGCCACATCAAGAACGCGGTGGATGTGTTGGCTCTGCTGTGCAGGGTCGGCCAGATCGCGACTTCTCACCAAGTGACGCATGAAGAACTGGTGTGGTGGCTGGACATCACTGGCAACCCCGTGTTCCTGCGCGTCCTGGATCTCAAGACCATCTATGGGACCACGCATATTCCACCCCAGACCTGGCTCCAGGTGGCGAGGCTCTTTGCGTTCAGGGACGGCCTCTCGGGGAACGAGCCGTCCTTCGCAGAGATCATGTCACACCTCCTCGGCGGCGATGTGGACACTTTCTTGGATGCGCTCCAGGCGCGGGCCGGATGGCCTCTGGGCGAGGAAATCCTTCAGCTCGACGACGACTTCAAGGTCGAAATGGATGCTGATTGGTTGCTTCGCTTCGCCGATTGCGTGCGCATCGCGTCGTGCCTTGGCGTCTCTGTCAACGTCGCTGCCACCTACCGGGAGGCGGACCTCACGGCCGCCCAGGCTGACGACGTGGTCGACTCTGCTCGGGCCAAATACGCGAATGTACAAGACTGGTATGAGGTTGCCCGCCCTCTTCGTGACGAGCTGCGCGTCCAGCAACGCGACGCACTCGTGGACTGGTTGGTGAAGGACCTGTGTCTCGAGGATGCGGACGGGCTGCACGATCTCTTCCTCGTCGACACCCAGGTCAGCCCCTGCGCGCTCACTAGCCGCGTCAAGCAGGCGACCGGATCCGTGCAGCTGTTCATGCAGCGGATGCTCCTGGGGCTGGAAGGCTCTATCCAGCCGGACGAAGAGCAGAGAGAACAATGGGACTGGCAGCGGAGCTACCGGGTGTGGGAGGCGGCTAGACGCGTGTTCTTGTACCCGGAGAACTGGATTGAGCCCGAGCTCCGCCAGGACGCCTCACATCTCTTCGAGAACCTCGATGACAAGCTGACGAGCGGCCCGATGACGGATGACCGGACAACGGAGGCGATGATTGGATACATCGAGGACCTTGACTCCGTGGCCAACCTGGAGGTGATGTCCACTTGTACAAACGACGACGACGGTGTATCTCACATTTTGGGTCGAACGGGTGGCCAGCCCTACAAGTACTTCTACCGTTGGACAAATGGCGACACCTGGAGCGCCTGGGAGCCGATTGACGTCAATATCGAAGGCGACCACCCTCTCATCTCGTTGCATGAGGGGATACTGCGGGTGTTCTGGCTCGTAGTCGAACCCACTGACCCTGGTCAAGCACATTGCCATCCATGGGTGGCAGAGCGCCAAAGTTCGTCTTGGAGCGAGCCAATTGGAGGAGAACACTACCAGAGGTTCGTCATAAACGGTGCCCCCGTCAGTGCTAGATGGTGGATTGCCAAACAAGATTCGGGTTCCATCCAGCTGGAGTTGGGCGCCAAATTTGCCCCCGTTAATGTGCTGTTTAATTACAGCATTGCGGGCCGGAGTTTCTCCCATCTTTGGACAGGCGCACGGCCTTGGATCGGGGACGCACTCGTTCTTGGTTCAGGCATTGTGCCGAACTACAATAGGCTGATACCAGGAGGTGACCTCATTATGGCGTGGGACGGAGTACAACCACGCGACCTGCTGGAAACGGATGGCGCCTTGGCATACTCGTCCATCGACGCAACCGGCTTCGACAGGGACGCATTTGTGCGCCCATTTGTTGCGAGCTTGGCGTCGACCACTTGGTTGGTGCGGCTCGAGGACTGGGGGTATTTTACATTCTCCAACCTGAGTCATCCTCTTGCGAGCGAATTGCTGCATACAGTTCGTCTCACGGGCCTCGGCTCATTGGCAGAAGAGTATGGGCGGCAGAACCAGGACGATGATGGGGCCTTCGACGATTTGGTGCATATCCCCTCCTTCGTCTCTACCTCACCACGTCCAGAGACCACTTTCAACTTCAACCTGAACGACGCAAACGGTATCTACAACTGGGAGCTGTTCTTCCACGCTCCGTTTGCCATCGCCAGCTCCCTCAACCAGGATCGAAGATTCGATGAGGCGCAGAGGTGGTATCACAAGATCTTCAACCCCATGAATCGCGACACCATGCCCGCCGGCTTGGAGGACTATCAGCGGTGGCTTGTCAAACCATTCCTCAGCGCGCCATCAGCTCCCGTGACTGACTGGGCCGATTTCACCGGAGCATCGGACGCAGCATCGCAAGCTGCACAGAACTTCAGCGCTCAGGTTGCCGCCTGGATGCGTGATCCCTTCGACCCTCACCTACTGGCACGGATGCGCCCGAGTGCCTACCAGAACGCTATCGTCATGAAGTACGTGGAAAACCTGATCGATTGGGCGGATGATCTGTTCCGTCGCGACAGCTTGGAGGCGCTCAACGAAGCGACGCAGCTCTACTTGCTCGCCTACGATGTGCTCGGTGAACGCCCGGAGACAGCGCCAGAACGCCTCGAGACATTGCCAATGAGCTACCTACAGCTGCGGGCAGATCTGGATGGGCTCAACAACCCAAAGGTGGCCATCGAGGACTTCATCGATGGAGATCTCCCGTTCGTGATCGATTGGGGCAACAACCTCCCCGACATGGCGCCGACATTCTATTTCTGTATTCCAGAGAACGAGCGCATTCTGGAGCTCTGGAGCACAATAGACGACCGCGTGTTCAAGATCCGGAACTGCCTCGACATCGAAGGCACGCGGCGCGACCTCCCGCTCTTCGAGCCGCGCATCGATCCGGCGCTGCTGGTTCGAGCCTCTGCCTATGGCGTGGACCTGAGCAGCGTGCTCTCCGACATCAGGATGCCGCGCCCCCACTATCGGTTCCAGTCCATGGCAGGGCGAAGTCAGGCCCTGCTTGCGTCGGTGCGTGCCCTCGGCGGCGCGCTGCTGCAGGCCATCGAGAAACGCGATGGCGAAGAGCTGGCCATGCTGCGCGCAGGTCTAGAGATAGAACTCCTGAACCAGGTTCGTACCACCAAGGTGCTTCAGAAGGAGAGCGCGGAATCTGGTCTGCTGGCCACGGAGGCGTCGTTGGACGAAGCGAAGGCCCGCAGGAAGTACTACAAGAAGCTCCTCGACGGAGAGGGACCTTTCGCGCGCTCCAAGAAGGAACGTCAACAAGCAACGCTTCTTGAAACACAGAGGATCGCCGCTGCAGCAGGGGCTGCGGCCTTCACGTTGGGAGCATTCAAGAAAAGCGACTCCGGCCAGATTCCAGACGCCCTGATAGCGGCCGGGCATGCCGCGGGCGGGCTCGCCGGCTGGTGGGGAAGCCGCGCCCACATTGTCGGGAATGCAGCCGCTCACGAACGCCGAAGAACAGAGTGGGAGCACCAAAAGGATCAGGCAAAGCTGCAAATTGCCACCTTGAAGCAGCAGATCGAAGGTGCCTTGCTCGCCGTGGACTTGGCCGACGAAGCGATCAAGGACCACGACACGCAGGTGGCCAATCAGATCGCCATCGCGGATTTCATGCGGGACAAGTACTCGTCCCAAGAGCTCTACAAGTGGATGGTGAAGGAGATCTCGAATGTGTATTTCCAGAGCTATCAGCTTGCGGAGACCTACGCGAAGAAGGCCCAGAAGTGCTACCAAACCGAGCTGGGCCTCCCGGAGGCCAGCTTCGTCCTGCCGGGCCACTGGGACGGCCTGCACGAGGGACTCCTGGCGGGTGAACGGCTGCAGCGCGAGGTCGAGGCCATGGAGGCCGCGTACCTCGACAACGACCTGCGCGAGTACGAGATCACCAAGCATGTCTCCCTCGAGCTCACCCAGCCAGAGGCGCTGATCGTGCTCCGAGATACCGGAAGCGCCAGCTTCACCCTGCAGCGTGCGCTGTTCGATCTGGACTTTCCGAGCCACTATTTCCGGCGCATCAAGGGCGTCTCGATCACCATTCCGGGGGTGGCGGGCCCCTATGTGAACATCAACTGCAAGTTGTCCTGTACGCAGAGCGCTACCCATCGCTCCACCGCAGTTGCCGACGCCGAAGAGGATTCGCAGCTCTCCGAGAGCATCGTCACCAGTGGGGCGGTGGATGACAGCGGGTTGTTCCGCTTCGACTTCACAGATCCGCGGTATCTCCCGTTCGAGCGTAGGGGAGTGGAGAGCAGCTGGAACATCGAGTTCACGAGCGCGCTCAAGCAGTTCGACTGGAACTCGATTCGCGATGTCATCCTCACCATTCGCTACACCGCCCGTGAAGGCGGGAGCGAGTACGGCAGCTCCACAACGGCGGCACTGGAGAACACCCTCACCGATGCGGAGGGCTCTGAGATCGCCTTCTCGGTCGCGTCGGCCTTTGGCGACGCGTGGTTTGCCATGTGGACCGACGCCGTGGGTCCGGTGCTGGAGATCCCTCTCACTAGCGCCCATTTCCCCTTCGTGCACGAGACCGCTGGAGTGAAGATCAACAGCGTGCAGATGTACCCGATCGGAGGGGACTTCAGCGCCACGTTGGCGACAAGCGGCGTCAAAATGGCATGGGGTTCTGACACGCTGGTCGAGCCGTCGGCGGTCAGCGTGAAGTCCATTCAAGGGTGGGGCCTTTCTGGCCTCGATCAGCTCGTCGATACCTTCACCCTGACGATCGACCCAAGCAACGCTGACGATCGCCTTGTGATTCAAGCATCGTCGGAGCTCGATCCCGAGGCCGTCCAAGACATCATCTTCGTCATCAAGTACAAAGTCGGAGCCTAGCCATGCCAGACCCCACCTCTGGCGGCCCGGCCTCTGGGTCCGCCGCCGGTCAGGAGTCCATCCTGGTCCAGGCCCCCAAGGTCGAGCTCCCCAAGGGCGGCGGAGCCATCTCCGGGATCGGCGAGACGTTCAAGGCCAACCCGGCAACCGGCACCGCCAGCTTCTCGGTCCCGCTCTCGTTGAGCCCCAGCCGCGGCGGCGTGCAGCCCGCCATCGGCCTCTCCTACGACTCTGGAGCGGGCAACGGCCCCTTCGGACTCGGCTGGAACGTAGGAATCGCCAGCATCTCCCGCAAGACCAATCGCGGCCTGCCCACCTATCGAGACAACGCCAGTGGCTCCGAAGACACCTACATGCTCACCGGCGCCGAAGAGCTGGTTCCGGCCCTGGTCGAGGACACCGTCCCAGACCCGAGCGTCTGGAGCCAGGACATCTACGAGGATGCTGCTGAAGCCCACACCATCGTCCGCTATCGGCCCCGAACCGAGGGTGGCTTCACCCGCATCGAGCGCTGGACCAACAACACTACCGGCGACGTGCACTGGCGAACCCACTCCGCCGACAACACCCGGCGCATCTTCGGCGAGAGCACAACAGCTCGGGTCTCCGATCCCGACGATCCCAGCAGGGTCTTCTCCTGGCTCCTCGAAAAGGTCGAAGACGAGCTCGGAAACCGAGTTCTCTACGAGTACTCCAACGGAGGGACCAAGCTCACGGCGCCCCCCATCCTCGCCGAGGTCGGCCGCAGCAGCACCTACGTCTACCCCAAGACCATCTCCTACGGAAACCGCGACGCAAGCTGGGACACACCGGACTGGATGTTCAAGGTCGTCTTCGACTACGGCGGCCACGACGCCAC
>PJEL010003289.1_pt1 | contig 14022 bp, 9 predicted proteins | sample 1853271 | NCBI WGS metagenome assembly PJEL01 (sample SAMN08108733, study PRJNA415343) | Invertebrate metagenome, whole genome shotgun sequencing project. | host: Globobulimina | place: Sweden: Gullmar Fjord | collected 2015-08 | reverse complement strand
GACAAGCGGTAATAAGGTACCCATTTTGTCAATTAAAATATCGTAAATATTGTTTTTTGATATAATAACATGAAAACATGTAGATTTTCGTCTCTTCCATAATCTTATGTCACGCGCTGTCCAGAATCATCAGCTTTCTGGGACGAGTCAAGCAATCTTGGACCAGTCACCATTCTGTCAGACCAGATGAAATGGAGGCCGATTTTGCCGGTCGAAATATCTTGAAATCGACCGTCTCGCCCTATCCAAGTATCTCGTTGGTGGGTTGGCACAGTCAATTTCAAAAAAATGTTCACGATCGTTCGTCGCGAGGCAAGCACTGACCATTGATTTTTTCTCAAAGGAATTGGTCACTGCGGGGACATAGCCTGAGGCAATAGCTCAAACCATCTTCACTAGACAGCGAGCTCGCACCTCGAGGTTCAATCTTGATGTCTGCTCCTCGAAACTCGCCGTATGTGTAACGCAGGGTCCATCAATCTAGAGGACGACTTCTGTCCTCATTGGAGAAAAATGTCTGTAACGAAAGACGAATGATTAATTTCTTCTCCACACATATTAAACGTATATCAAGACTCAATCATTGTTTACATGCATGTAATAATAATTCATTGTCTATTGATTGAGGGAACCACTCCTAGGAAGACCTCCCAGGTAATACCCACCCTGGGCTTTTGCTTTGGAAAGCATAAAATCAAACACAGGAATACCTTTGGCAAGCATGTGGATGTTTCCAGCCAGGAGTAAATGTCTCTTTGCTCTTGTCAAAGCGACATTTAGACGGCACGCATCTCCAGCAAACGATGAAGGTTTTGTCGTGGCGGCAGAAAGGATTATGACATTTTTCTCAGCTCCCTGGAAGGAGTCTACTGTTGCAATCTGCAGAGCATCAGCATCATTCTCTGACAGCGCATTTCGAACATGCCCTTGAAGACAGTCGACATGAGCTCTATAGAATGCTATAATTCCAATATTAGATACGGGAATGCCTTGCTCGACGAGTAGCCTGGCAATGCTTGCCACTGTCCTGGCTTCTGCATCATTGTAAATGCTACGGTGTGAATAGCTCTCTAAACCAAATGGCACATCAATAACGGCCACAGATGACGGTACTGACGGAATCATACTCTTCCTATCGTTGACTGAAATTCCATCCTCCAATTTGTTATCGTAAAAGAATCTATTCGAAATTGCTGAAATATGAGGGTGGCATCTGTACTGCGTTTTGAGAAGGTGTGGTTCATGTCCAAGTCCAGCAAGTCTCACAAAGAGTGGACGAGCGAGACCATTGGCATTTTCGCCTTCTACCTTTTCTGGAGAACATACTACAGGAGGTAGTTGATTTGGATCTCCCGCTGCAATGACATATTTGCACTTTGACCGAATCATTGGTGCTAGTGACAAGGGCTCTGTAAGCTGGGATGCCTCATCCAGAACAAGTATGTCAAATGTCTGATCTTGAAGAACGTCCAGGGCAGTTGAAACACATGTAACTCCAATAACTGGACAAGTCTTCAAATTTTTCTTTCTTTTCCGATCAGCTCCCTTCTCGATGGCAGCAATTTCAATCTGGAGCTTTTCAAGTACCTCTCCTGTGGCATTCTTAACCATATCCTTCAATTCTGACAAAGCATTAGCATGCGACTTGGAATCTGAAGCGTGCAGTGTATTTCCCAAAAGACTATGGTGAATTTTTCTCACTGGTCCCACTCTTAAAAAGGCGTCCATTTTGCTTTCTAGGAGTCCAATACAAACTCTGTCTACAGCAATATTTGTGTGGGAGCATACAAGTACCCTAGCGTTTGAAAGTCCGCCTTTAGTCTCTCGCAATTTCATAATCAAGTGTAGCATTGACACCAAAAGCTGGCTCTTTCCGGTTCCAAATGGCCCATGCACCAGACACACTGGATTCATGGTTGGTTGAACATGCCATGCAGCAACATGGCCCAGGGCATTGGTCTGATGAATATTCAAGTTGAATTGCTGTCGTATTTCATCGAATGCGGGTAACTTCAATGCTATATCATCCACTTTGTAATCGTGTACTCCATCCACCCTGTGGAGAAGATAAGGCAGTATTGGGGCATGTATTGAGTCCTCTGATACAAACACATCAGCAAGATCCATCTCTATAGATACTTCTGGGCCTTGGATCGCAAAAACTTTGCACGATTTCCCAATATATGCTGGCTTCTTGGAAACAAAGGCAACCTCAAACTTCCCGTCTTTGTTAGGTCCATGCCAGAGAGATTTAACAACACACGTCCATGTGGTTGCCTTTTTTATAGTTCCGTACCCAAATGTGGAGTCATTAGACAATACCCAAATATCGGATTTATGATATTCTGATGCTTTGATTCTATGAGAACCTAGAGTAAGAAACACACTTTCCTTTTTCTTGAGCACGTCATCCGGTCCATCTCTCTTTTTTGAAAAGATTTTCAATTGGCATTCCCCATGATATCCCTGTATTCTTGACACTTGACATGCTTGCTCCACAAAAGCTGCTGGTGGGACATCAGACTTCTGATAACTCGAAAGAGCAGCATGAAACTTTATCATGGTTGTATCAATCAGTCGAAGAAATCCCTCTTCCAGGATTGCCTTTTGCATCGTTATCAAATACTCTCTGGGTGTCTCAAATCGGGTGGGAACAAACACACGCCGAGTGGGAGATTGACATTCCTTCAGTGTAGGACATGACAACGTCACGAATTCTCCCTTCTGGCCCTTTTGACGGATATCTAGTGTATTGTTATTTTTCAGCACACGTTCAATTGGCGCCTTCCATGCTTCTAATGCCACATCCTTGCGCGTGTGACTGTGAGAGTCTGGCAGACCCACAGACTCTTCCTTCATCTTTTTCTCCTTCTTCTCTATCTTGCTCTCATCATTCTTTTCCTCTGTACCCCCGATCCCATGTATTCCTAGGATATCCAGAATCTCTTGGGTAGTTCTCCGTTTTTTCGGGGGAGAGTTTTCGACTCTACAAGCATCGTGATTGTTCTTCTGTATAACGTCAGGGGGCCTTGGCATGACAGGACGAGCAACAATAAATTGCTTACTGGGACCTGAAGAGATATTCGCAAGATTTCTCGCATTTATCAACCGATCATCGTTCAAAGGCGGTCTATCGTCGTCAACAGCCGTATCATCCACTTGAACTAGGTATTCTCGCCCCTGATCATACTGTTCTCTCATAATGAACGCTTCTCCGCCACCATTCGAAAGACACACGTCCAATGGCACGCGTTCAATACGAGCTATCACATCACCTTCATCTTGCTCTTCTCCGTCATAGAGAGTAGCTTGCCGATTTCGCCGTGAAACCTTCAATGTACCGTCAATCCACCTTTTCCCCTTTTTCTTCCTCACGTCCTTGGTATATGTTACCACGAGTGACACCGTTGTGTCATCACCTGTGCTTTCATTCATCTCTATATTTCCTATTCTTATCGATTTTAAATGAATTCCAAGCGGCTACAGACGACTAGATATTCGTTGTCAGTTGGCCAAACGAACTTTTACTGGTTGGAGCAGGCATCCCATCATACTACCAATTTCCATGATCTATTCTAATCTGTAAACTATGAATATTATATTGGAAATGGTTTCAGGATGAGTTTTGCTCCAACAAAGTCATATGATTCTTCAAATATTGCTGAAACCATTCTTTGGGTGGTCCTTGAGGACCTGATCAGAATGTGCCAAGATCCATCAGCATGATGGGCGAACCTTGATACAAATTATTATTTATACATGTTTGATTGCATTGGCAAAACCTTTGGGGGATGATGATGGCATCAACTCCACTACGTGCATGTCAGAAGGCTGGTATTCTCCCACAGAGTCTCAAACCTGGACAAATATTTCAACAATATCGCTATATTAATGACTATAGAGATATATTTTGTGCTTCTGGGAGGCTTTATGAAGCCGAAAGCGCCTATCACCACAGAGTTCAACCTGGCAAGAGAGGAAGAAACCTCTGGCGTTGCTTTTCGGTGGACAATACCACCGAAGAAGTCGACGATGCGGATACAATCGTCTCAATTGTAACTGGAGGACAGCAAGGGGCTGTGAGTATTGTTCGCCTGAGTGGACCAGAGGCTGTGGACATTGTGGGAGAGGTGTTTGTTCCTGGTCGGGGGTCAAAGAGTGGGGCGTGGGACCCAGAGTCGCATCGAATATACTATGGGAATGTTATTGACCAATCAGGGACTCTTATTGATGAGGTTCTTGTTCTTGTGATGCTCGGTCCTCGATCATACACTGCAGAGAATGTTGTTGAGATTCACACACATGGAGGAGGTATCTGTGCCTCCAGGGTATTGCAATGCTGCCTGCAGGCAGGTTCAAGGCTTGCTCAGCCAGGAGAATACACCCTTAGAGCGTTTTTAAATGGAAGATTAGATCTCTCGCAGGCTGAGAGTGTTTCAAGCCTGGTGTCTGCAAGGACTGTAGCTGCTGCAGACTCTGCTCTGGCAGGATTATCTGGTGGGCTAGGAGAGGAAATAACCGAAATTAGGAATGCATGTTTGAGTCTAGTGTCCGAGATAGACGCGCATATAGATTTTGATGATGATTTACCCCCGATAGATGATGTTGCGGTGTCAGAAAAAATAGGGAATGTCTTGGATAGAGTTGAGAGGACATTGGCAACTGCAAAGCAGGGGCGCCTCTTGCGTGTAGGAATACAGGTTGCTCTGGTGGGGAAACCTAATGTCGGAAAAAGTAGTTTATTAAATGCACTATCAGGCTACGAAAAGGCAATTGTGACTGATGTTGCAGGAACAACAAGAGATATTGTGGAGGCTGATATTGTTGTAGGGGGCATTCCAGTGACTTTGTTGGACACAGCAGGGTTGAGGGATACCAATGATGCAGTTGAAATGATAGGGGTAGAAAGAAGTCGAGCAGCAACAAAGTCATCAGATGTGCTGCTGCATGTCATCGATGCATCTCTTGGGTGGACAGAGGAGGACAGTGCCATATTGCAAGGAATTGTGACAACTGATTCTTCATCAGATGATTCTGACCTTGATGAGTCACCATTCCAGACTCCTCCAATGATGCTACTTATTAACAAGACAGATTTAACGAGTGATGACGAATCAAAAATCGTACGAACGATTCCAAAATCAGTAAGCAAATTCTTTTCATCAGTCATACCTACATCAGCAAGCACGGGTACAGGAATGGAAGCTCTTCATAATGGCCTCCTAGAATTGATCGGGGCACCCACTATGGCCCCTGGTGGTGTTTCATGGGCTGTTAATGATAGACAGTCAGAAGCATTGACACGAGCATACGAGTCGCTTGTTCAAGTACAAGAGAGTATTGACAGTCAACTGCCACTAGATTTCTGGACCATTGATTTGAGGTCCGCTACATTGGCTCTCGGTGAAGTCTGTGGTGCAGATGTTGCAGAAGAAGTTCTTGATGATATTTTCTCGAGGTTTTGTATTGGAAAGTAAAGCCATGCATCTTCATGGTGGCATCCACCATGCTTGGGACAAAATGCTGTACTGGCCTTTTTCTGATAAATCTCTGTCTTGGATAGACCAACAACCGTGTTTGTAGCACAGTTTTGAGATATTTGCACCATGTGTATCGTATCTAGATTTAGATTGCACTAAATATAATCAAAATGAGATATGTATGGATTTGCCAATTGCTCACATTGTCGTGCGTCGCTGCGAGTAGGCTTGTCCCTGACAAAACTGCTGACTGGTTTGCAAGCCATTCAGTAGAGAATGTACGTCACCGAAAGCTCCACCAAGATGATATAGCCCCGTATGAGAATTTACCAAGATGGTCAGAGGGTTCACGAGGAGAATGGGGACCTGTCTCACCTGGATTTCTAGTTTTAGATGGGTCCCAAACAGGTGGATGTCTCACCATTGGAGAGATTTTGGAGCAGATTCCAGATGCCTCGAGATTTTTTAATCTTTTGACATATTCTGGACTAAAAAATCAACTGTTAGATGATCCAAAGGTAATGGCAACCGTTATTGTTCCAACTGATGATGCATTTGCTGCACCACTTGGAAGTTCTGCAGAACCGAATGAATATGGGGCCAACATGTCTGTCTTGATAGAGAATAGGCCTGATGTGATTAGCTCATTAATTGGAGCTTCTATATGGAAAGGATTGTACCCGTCTAGTACGTTGCAATCCGGTACGTCAATCCCAACATCAAATTCGATTGGTGGCATGGGGGCGCCACCACTCGAAGTTCAGATTGCAAGAGATCGGGATGACATTAGTATTGAGGCACAGGGAAGCACTGCAAAAATCATTGCAAGAGATATAGCTGGATGTGGTCCCAGTGTTATCCATATTGTTGATACAATCTTGCTTCCATTTTCTTTTGATGATCAGCCCAAGGATCGGTTGAACCCCCAAAACCCTGTTGTGCAAGCAGGCTTGGATGCCCAAAGTAAACTTGCCGAGGAGCAAATTTCAAATGTAGACTTCAATTGGAGAGACTTCTTTGGTTAAATACCATCAGTCTAAAAGGTAGATTTCCCCCGTTGCTCCAAGAAGCTGACAGTCCCAGAGACACATGGTGTTCTTGGACAAGGTGATGGGTGATTTCTGAATACAGGGGGCAGTGGCATCTCAAGCACGAACAAACGACAGTCTTTCTATACATTATTTTAGCAAATTATTCTGATAGGCAGCGGTGAAAATGGGATCGTACAAGGTGGTGTTGGTGGTAGTGGTGCAAGCTGCTCTTGTGATGGGCTCCTTGTCAGTGCAGAACAAACCACTGGGCCTTTCACGCGCAGAAACAGTGGGCATACGAACTGAATACCATGGTAGAGTCTTGCAACAGGATAACATGAAGCTTGCTCCTGGTCCAAGCTCATCAGAAGGATCAAGTACACTATCTTCATCTGAATATTCCCCACCTAATGTTGTGCCAAGGACAACAGTCCCGGTACAGGGAGTGCCCACTCTGAACAGGATAGAATATTATACACAAGGGCCAGTCGATGTGGAAAATATCATGGCAAGCGCTCCTTCTACTGGATCGTGTATGACGATTGGGGAGGTACTCCAAAGCATAGGTGCAACAAAGTGGCATGATCTTCTTGCTGATTCGGGTTTCAAGACAGTTCTTTTGGACCCAAAAGATGTACAAGCAACCCTCCTTGTTCCAGTAGATCAAGCATTCTTCACTCCAATCAATGCCGAGCCTTTACGAAGTGAGAAAACAATGGACGAACTCGTGTATTATGCTCCAGATATTAAAAAGCCATTGGCAGGTGCGAGTATTCTTTCTGGCCTCTGGCCCTCTGACTCCTTGGGTACTTCCATGCGCATACCAACTAGCAATAGTATCGGAATGAATCCATTACACGTCATTATTGGAGAGGATAAGGTACTCAAGGCAGAGAATGGAGACAGCACAGCGAGCATAGTACAGAAAGATATTCTTGCATGTGGGCCCAGTATCATCCATCTAACTGACAACATTTTGTTGCCCTTCTCCTTCCAAGATGCACCAAAGGATGCAATTACAGGGCAGTAAAGTATAGAATTACATTTAGTTTTTTGCTAGTCAAGTAACGAATAAGTCAGTCAAGTTGATACACAATTGCAGTTGATTACTGCTAGAATGGTACATAGAGCACCATTCTGTCAATGTCAAATATAAATAATGTCGATCAGACGCTAGAGTTCTTTCTTCGATAAAGAATCTTCACCAACAACACCAACACTTCCTGAAAGCGTTTTCAGAGCATCAGCTATACCAGAAGCAGGAGGGCTGTTGCTCCTAGGAGCAAGAGGTGAAAACTTGCCATCCTTTTCTCCAGGATTGTACGGACTCCTCCTGGGCGACAGCAATGCATGTGGCCTGGACGTCACCTCTTTTGATACAGAAACATCTTTCATTGTAGAATCAATTGTTCCTGTACAATCACTCGTTTCAAATTCGGCCAACCTGTCTTCCACACGCAGCCTCTTGGCCATCTCTCTATAGAAAATTGCCAACACTGTCCACATGGTAAATGCAAATGCACTCAACCACAAGTTCCTTTCCGCTCGCCATCGTTTGTTCAATCTCACCGTGTCATACATCATACCATTTGACAGGCCAGATGTTTCCTCCATTGCTTGCTGTTCTTGCAATCGAGCCAGTGTCCTTCCAGCAGAAATCAACGAGAGACCAAGAATCACGAGCATGACGTGTAGCAGCTTGAACACACCAAGAAGAGGAACTTCAAATACCTTGGCAACCATACCAACAGCTGATTTTTTCAAGGGTCTGCGTCAGTATCACAACAACACCTCAGACAGTTACCGAACCGACAAGCAACATCCAAGAGAGCATGCACCATTGTTGGCGCAATCATTGGAATAAAACTTATGTTTAAATATCAATCAATCTAATGAAATACACTGGAGCAAAAAGAAACACGAAACATACTTTGGGATTGGCAAATTCAGGATCAACAGCAAACACAGCGGTGCTGGCAACGCAAACGTTGCAATGAATTGCCATATTGTTGACATTTTGAAATACGTTTTTCAAGTTTTATTATAGTTCCAAACAAGAACTACAGCCTTGGAAAAAAGGGACTTTATACGGTGGTTGAAGATATTTTCTGAATATGACTCAGTGAGATCGTTGGACTCAATGAGTTTGAGTCATTGAGTCAATTTCAGGTGACCATTGTTAGTTGATTTGAATTTACACAAGGTTCTATCATCACTATACTGCCATGGCCGACCTCATCCGGAGACTTAAATCATACTTTCTATCAAACAAACATAAAATAATACGTGTGGAAAGGATGATGATTGCAGAGCACCGTCCTACTGACCTTGCCATGGAAGAGTCTGGACGAACGCAACCAGAAGAATCTGGTGGAAATGAACAAAATTTACGTCGACACCTGCATAAACTACTTCATGATACGAAAGAGAGACAGCATGAATTAGCATCAGACCCTTCGAAACTGCTTGCACAGATGCAAGAGGCAAACTCACTGATTGTTCGAGTGAATAGACCTACAGATGCATCTCTGGATTCCGAAGTTATGAATCTTTTGGCTCATGGTGGCTTAGAAATAATACGGAAAACGGCGCAGGGGAGCATGGTGAAGTACAATGTTGATGATTATGTTCGTCGGTTGAGACACAGATACGTACAAGACCAAGACTTTCAAGGTGATGATGAGGATGATGTTGCTCGTCCTGTTCTCTGGGATATGCTCGGAAGAGAGCAATTTGGAACGTGGTTTCGCACTGCGCCAGCATCCTTCCATATGCTAGGCCCAATGGATGCAGCTCCAACAGCAAAGAGACGTGCTGTCGCTAATGCCCAGAGGAAAACGAGAAGGCGTGTCACCGGCGATGGAGTACGGCCTGACGAAACAGATAATCTTGAAGATGTTTTGAAAAACAGTGATGAGGCAGGGAAAGAGACAGATAGAAATATGACTGAGATGTGGAAAATACTAGGGGAGCAACCACAAGGCAAGGCCTGCATGATTGAACTGTGTATCAACCATGACAGCTTTTCTCAGACGATCGAAAATATCTTCACATTGTCATTTTTGGTGAGGGATGGCAGGGTATCCTTGTCAAAGAGTCCAGAGGGTATTGTTGTGACCAAAGTATCTTCTGGTGGAGCATCCCAACAGCAGCAGCAAGGAAAGGAGCGTGTGCAGTTTGTGATGGCCTTGTCCATGGGAGAGTGGATGGAATGGAAGGATCTCGTGGACAGAAAGAATGCATTGATGCCACACAGATCCTCCACTGTTGAAGAAGGGAGGACATGATCATGTCATCATGATGATCCAAAGTGGTAGATCTTTTTTCTCTCGTATCCATACGTTTCCTATCTCTCACATTCTCATGTAAAAATTTATATTTCTGTAAAACTATTTCTACTACGTAAGCTGGTGTGAAGATTGTCTGGGTTGAGTTTCATGCAGAATTCTCGTGTCTTTGTTCGACAAGGCGTTGGGTTTCCCAGCGAAACTAGCACCTCGAATCACGTCGCTTGTAGTATAGAAAATGATACAACAGTAAAAAATGTACTACTCCAGTTGTCACTTCCTCTGGGCATGGTGGAAAGAGGAGCGCTTCGTCTGGTTGGGTCCCAGTCTCACAAATACTTGTATCCTTCCGTGCCAATTGTGGAGCAGTTTGAGGCACGTAGGATCTCAGATAGATATTTTGATATTCTTCCTATTTTGTGTGGAGGGGGCGGTGATGGTGGGTCCACTGGGGCTGAAGATAGAGCAGCATACTTGGCCATGTATGCTGGCAAAAAGCCAGACAAGGTAGACCCTGTAGAGCAGCGACTGGCATTATTCACCACATGTCGCTTGTCGGGAGAACCCCTTCGTACTCCTTGTGTATGTGATGACCTTGGTAGCTTGTATAATAAAGATGCCGTGCTGACAGCGTTGATATCAAAGACAGTGCCAAAAAGCCTGGCACACATTACATCAAGAAAGAGTGTACATGATGCTGTCTTGTACCCTGTTGATAGTGCAGATCCCCGTGTACAATATGGATGTCCGATCACTGGACTTTCTCTCAACGGCAGGTATCGTTTCGTCGCGCTCAAGGCATCTGATGGTGTGTGGCATGTAGTAAGTGAAAAGGCTGTAAAAGAGCTTCCCGTCGTAGTCCAAGGAAAGCTTGGTTGTCCTGTACCTAGTAAAAAAGATCAGTTGCCAATATATCCTCAAGGAGATGAACTTGACGCGTTGCTGGATAAAGTAATACGTAAACACCAGGAAGAACTTGTAGAAAAGGCAGCTAAAAAAGCAAAAAGAGAAAAGAAGAAGAAGCGTGAGCGTGATGATGTCCAAGATACTCAAGTCAAGACAAAAAAACTAGACAACATGGCCAGTATTCCTCAAGGAGCCACCCCAGCTGTATGGAAATCGTTGTTTGTTGACAAGAAAAATTCAGTCCCAGAGGGGGATGCTGGATATATGACCAGAGGTGTGAGAAAGTATATTTAATAACTAAGGCATGCAGTTACATATTATTTCGTAGCAATACTGAAAATCAATAAATACATTCACGAGTGGCGCTGATGTTCCACAACAACAATCTCTACTGGCTCAGCCGTGTCAAGTTGCTCAGCATCTTCTACCACGTCAACAGTTTGCACCTGCTCCTCGGGGGCAGGTATATCTTCATTTTGCATTTCTCGTTGTTGTTCTACATCATCCTCGACACCCTGCACTCGTATTCGAGGTTCATTCTGTTCTCCCGTTGGTGCAACCGCAAGGGTTCTACATAACGGACACAATACTGCACAAGTCGTCGAGTTCACTCTCCGCGATGAATGACGCAACAAATCATTCACACATATCGTGCAGCTTCCATGTCCACATGGGAATATGGACCAAATACCATTCTCTACTGGGACAGAATCCAAACATATTGGGCATTCTTTAATTTCTTCCACGTGTTCACCTTCTGGAACTTGAGCAATATACAGTTCCTTCAATTGGTCTTCAGATATATTCAATATCTGAGATCGTCGAGCATGTTGAACTCCCGATGCTGTCGACACACTAACAAACTGGTCCAACGTGGCATTCCTCTGTCTCCTTCTCCTCGCCAAGAAGACACCAGTGACACAAATCGTAACAGCCAATGTTCCTATCAATGTCGCCATCAGCAGCAAAATACCACAAACCTGCCCACTACCACAAACAGAGTTGAACGATTCGCTTGAAGAGCACTGGGTACACACATCAGTGGTGTTGCAGCAACAGCTAGCAGAGGGAGAAGGGAATTCATAGTCAAATGGCCTATATTGTCCACCTCCAACTGGACAGCAGCACACCAAATCCGAAGAAGAATCATTAGATTGGTTAGAAAACTGGAGGATGGATCGGCCAGAGCCAAGGAACGCCGGAGAACTGATTGGCCCACGAGACATTTCCACGTCACCCATTACATCTTCAGGCTCCAGACGATCACGTTCTGTTTCCAAACAATTACAAATACTGCTAGAATAAATTGCAATGGACAAAAGGCATAGGAAGACCCGCAGTATTCGTGTTCGACACGACAACGTGCTGGTCATCTTTTTGAGGTCACACTGGCGATGATAGAGAGCACATAGTCTCTCAAGAGTTACAGAATATTATAATTTTGTAATCCAAGATTGTAATTGTAATTCATCTGCTGGCCGTGGTAGTGGTTGTACATACGCTTCTACCAAGGCATCATTCACCTCGGCCAGACTTGCTCTGTTCCACAGAGGTGGCCTGTCAGACTTTCGTAGCAATTTATTCTCTACACCTATGTAGAAGTCAGACGTTGTATCTTCTGTAAGTCTTCTAATGATTCTATTGTCTAGTCTAAAACACTCTGCAAGTGGCATGGTTCTTCCCATTCTCAACTGTTGGAAGGTCAGCTTGAGGGATAGGGGGGATGCTGCTGCAAGTGCATGTAAAGCATCCTGAAAGAATGCGCACGTCTTTGCCCGTTCTTCACAAGCATCTACTATATCTTCTACTCTTCCATGCTGTTTCCATCCAAAAACCTCGTCAATCTCATCTTGATAGTCAAATACCCTACTACTTGGGTGGCCCACAGACTTTGTCTTGTCACCATCCCTTGTTTTCTCATCATACATATTCAGTACTGACCTTACTATAGAATCAGGTATATTCGGATTAGTATGTATCCTCCTTGAATCCTCCAGTTCTTTCTCTAGATCTTGAAGTAGGTATGGGAGAAGGGATGAGTGAATGTAGTGTGTTGCAAGTCCAGCCCTCTTGACCTCATGCCCATACAACCGTGCACCAGTCAAACCCAAATACATACCCAGACCACCGTGCAGTCTGGGCAAGAAATATGATCCTCCAATATCTGGAAACAAACCAATAGCACATTCTGGCATGGCAAATATAGTATTCTCTGTTGCCACCTGGTACCGTCCATGAATGGACAATCCAACACCTCCACCAAAGGTAATACCATCCATCAGAGAAATATATGGCAGGGGGTATCGAGATATCAAGAAATCCAGGAAATACTCCCTCGTGAAATACCGCAGGCCCCATGCCACATCATTGTTCTTCAACCCTCTCTCCACCACCTGTTTTACATCTCCTCCGGCACAAAAGTACGGCTTCTTCTGGGATGAAGATGATACATGTACGTATCGTTCGTATGCACCCCAGGACATTATCATGACAGCACAAGGCATCTTTGGAGACGACAGGACCCCAGAATGTCCAGGATTCTTCCACGCCATCAAGATATCATACATATCCTCCACCATGGACACATCTAGAGCATTCAAAGATGCTGGTCTATCCAACAATATCATTCCAAGACCTCCAGAAGTGATTTTGGTACGAATATACCGTCCAGTTGGTGGAGGTTGGCAGGTTCTTGCAGACATTGTCTTTCTGTATCTATACAAGACCAGGCTATATCTACTACGGAATCTATCCTAATAATACAATGTTGGAATGGATATGTGATGTTTACAATCGATCGACTTGTGAGTGTGGGATATCATTTGAAAATCCACCCATTGACAGCAACCTTGCTACAACGCCTATATGAGTACATTGTTGCGCTACTGTACTCGAATAGTAAATAACAATCGATCAAAAGAAGCCAAGCCTGATGATATCCATGGTGATGGATTATTTCCCTCACGCACCAACCAAGTCAGCCAGTTGAGTGAGTGATTTTAAGAGTTGAGTTTCTCTCAGTGTCTCCCACACGAGTACTGGTACCCCATATGTGGTTGTAGTATCATTACATTGATGATGATGACAAACCTACCATCATCGTAGGTTGTTGGTGGTGAGACTCACCCACTCATCATGATGCTCAGATATCTCTCAGCCACACAATCCACTCCAGTGCATGGCATCCATTGAAAACTCGCCCAGAAACATATAAATACCAAGACACGGCTCATACAAGGCATATTAATTAAATAATATAATCTTATATCCACATATAATCAATTATTAACAACAATGTACGCAGTCGCCCCAAAGGTT
>PJEL010003288.1_pt1 | contig 14025 bp, 10 predicted proteins | sample 1853271 | NCBI WGS metagenome assembly PJEL01 (sample SAMN08108733, study PRJNA415343) | Invertebrate metagenome, whole genome shotgun sequencing project. | host: Globobulimina | place: Sweden: Gullmar Fjord | collected 2015-08 | reverse complement strand
CTGCCAATCAGAAATCATATTTTAACCCGATTAATTCAATCGCTCAAAACCAGGCTTCAGGTGTAATTGGCGTGTACCTTATGCTGACAACAAGGAGAAAATATGCACGAGAAAAGCATCGAACTACTCAATAAGGCCGTTGCAGACGAGTTGTCTGCCGTTCACCAATATATGTATTCCCATTTTCATTGCGAAGATCAAGGCTACGATTTACTTGCCGGTCTCTTCATCCGCACAGCGATCGGGATCACGTTTGCTCTACTGATGATTGTTCGTAGTCTCATGGTCATCATTGCGGTGAAGGGCGTTTCACCTGATCGGCTCCGATATGCGAGGCTGCTCGAACAGATCCACGATCTGCCGCATAATCCATTCGTTAACGCATTGCAGCTGCAGCCGATCGCGACCGTCGAATCCCTCTCCCCCACTTCTTCACCCCTCACCCAACAATGTGCGCAACGATCAATAACCACCGCCAACACCACCGCTCAACAATCCCAAGCCCCCGGAATGTTTCAGACGATGAGCCAACATCTGCATCGGCGACGCGTTGTGGCCATCGTGGTTATCGCGTTGACAACGCTTGTGACCTGTCCTCGGGTCTACACTTTTGGCCTGCCTCGAATGTGGAGCCCGGCTGGCGATCATCCCGCATTCACATGGCTTGATTTTTCGATCACTACGCAGCCGAACGCCACGACTCTGGCGGTGGGCGACGATGTTGATTTGGCGGTTCATCTCACGGGTTGGGGAAGCGATTCTATAAAGACGGCTGATCTTGTGATGTGGCCTCGCGGCGGTGCTATTACTAATGCTGAACACCTTCCGATGATACGAGTACAAGTAAGCCCGTCATCAAACGAATCACACCAGTGGAACCTCAAACTTCGAAGTTTACAAGAGCCATATTCATTCTACGTACAAACAGAGCACGGACGATCAACCACCTATTCATTGATCCCGAATCCTCGGCCTCGCATCGTCACTACTGAAGTATGGTTGCACTTGCCACCCTACGCCACGAGCACAACTCCGATTCAATTGCAACCACCCCATGATCTCATTCAAGTGCATCGAGGTGGTGCAATAGAAATACGTATGACTGGCTCAACCCCAGCGGCAAACACGATCATCAATGACGTACCTGTTGCTGCGGAGGGTGCTTTCACCTTTGATTCAACTGCCCAAACATCGACACCGTCGGCCATAACCGCAAGGCTGATTGCGAATTCCGTGGGCTATCAGGAGTTCAATTTGCGCCTCCGGGATGATATGGGGCGCGTTTCAAAGGAGAGTGTACCGTTACAATTGCGGGTCATTCATGATCAAACCCCGCGCGTGAACATTGTGGAACCAGGCCGAGATGCGGTTGCCTTACCAACAACAATGTTACCCTTGACCATCCAAGCAGATGATGATCTCGGAATCCAAGACTTCCATTTAATGATCGCCGTTCAGCCGGGTAGTGTTGCTTTTGACGAGTCTGGTATTCAACTCGAGAAAACAAAGCCACCGCCATCGCGTGATGCATTTGCTGCGACCGCGCTCTCCATGAATGTTGATCCCTCCCGCGTACCGACACGTGAAGGGCGAGTGCAGCGCACTACTTTCTACCGTAGCAGCGGAGATACCACCATTGATCTTGCAGATTTGCAGGTCGGCGTTGGCGACATGGTGTACTTCTTTGCACAGGTATCAGACAGTTGTGGCGAAGCATTCGGTGGGCCACACACTATTGAATCAGCTACATTTTCTATCACGATCTTGGATCAAGAAACACTCTCTTTGCTCAACCCCCCTGATCCAAACACAGCCAGTCCAGGTAATCCAACTACCGACGCCAATGAATCTGACCGTCCTAATGCAATCTCGAATGATCCATTGCCAGATCCGGATACAGACACTGCTCGTGCAGGCAACGATGATGAAGATGATGATCCAGATTCGCCGAATCAAGATGATGCAAGTGACACACCAAAAACCGACTCTCCAAATGAAACCGCAAATTCAGAATCTACCAATTCTTCGGGCGAATCGGGTTCCAATAGCGAATCGATAAACCAACCACCGAATGAGTCAGCCGACGCTCAAGCGTCAGAAGATGCACTTCGAGAGCACTACAAAGACCATGCGGTATACGATGAACCCGGCAGCGACCAGAATCCTCGCCCCCCCGATTCGGGCAGTACGGAAGAGAATCCCCAAACCGAATCACCAGCGCAAGATGAGGCGATGGTGTACGAATTTGTACAGCTCAATTCCGGTGAGACAGTGATTGCTCCTCTACCGGCGGATGCACCACAACCTAATTCCACCCATTCGATAGTGCTTCCTGCCCAAATTTCTTTTCGTGATATTCCCGCCCGGTATCGACAACTGACGATACACTACTTTCAGCGGATCGTGGCGGATGCGGACGAACAAACGTCAACTCAAACATCCGAACCGCCCTCTCCATCAAAGGACGATCAGGAATGATGACACGCCGGCCACACCATGCGCACCCAACATCAGCCCGACGGCAAACTGAACTGTTACTCATGTTCTTTATGCTGTGTCTAACTGGTCAATCTTTGATTGCAGATAGCGATCAACCAAGCAAGCCGGTCGAAGTGCTCGTCGAAGTAGGGACTCTTGTTTACAGCCAGTCCGGCAAGACGAGCGAGTGTTTTTCATCCGGGTATCTTGATCTCTTGGCACGAGAAACCAATATTAAGACGAATCGTGAGCCGTTTCCCGTTGAAGCCTCCTCCGAGGACCTGTTCAAATATCCGTTTGTCATCATGTCCGGCGAAAAAGATTTCGTCTTACAAGAGAGCGAGCTCATCAACCTTCGAGCGTACATCGAGAGTGGCGGCTTTGTTCTTGCTTCATCAGGTTGCTCAAATCGCACTTGGGCAAAGGCTTTTCGCCGCGAGTTCGCCCGAATATTTCCAAATCGCACCTTAGAAAAACTCACCACCGAACATGAGATCTTTCATACCGTGTTTGATATCAATGACATACAAACCAAAAAACGCGTGGACAGTGTGGAGTTATTTGCATTACAATTGAACGGCAGAATTGGGCTCGTCTTTTCGCCACAGGGCCTAAATGATACGGGCAATGCAGGCGGCTCTTGCTGTTGCTGCGGAGGCAACGAAATCCGCAATGCAAAATACTTGAACGCCAATATGCTCGCTTACGCCCTGCTCAAATAGTTTCGACGAGGACAGATATCTTTGCATTGCGCTGAGTAAGTATTGGGTTAATGGTTAATGCAGTGTTTCCAAAGCAACCAATCGGCGCGAGCAGGTTGCAGCATACTAAAAGAACCGACTGCGGGCCCAATGATCTCTTCATCCGGCGACGCCCCAATGGTCAACGTTGCATCCGTCAACGCTGTACCTGCAAACGGACAAGCATCATGCAATCGCTCAACACTCTGTCGTAGTGCAATGTTCTCATATTCGCTGGTCCAATCAGCTTGCAACGGGTGAGCCAACAACCAAGCGGACCGTTGAAATGCCGTCGTTCGTTGATGATCGACGCGTACAATGCGCGGCAGAGCATCTGGCCGAAAGAGCATAGAGGTACCTGCAAGTTGAATGTACTTGCGCAGAATCGGCAGTTCGCAATGCAATGCACCATCGCCCCAAGTCAATGATGAGCGATACCAACGACGCATACCTCTGCCGATGATGCCACTCCCCCAGAAATGATGAACCGCCCCGGACCAATTCTCTATTTCAATAGTGGTTTCGCCCTCAGGGCGTGTAATCGTGATCGATCCAGATATCCGCGCCGCCGGAAGTGCAATAAGCCATTCGTGAGTCGCGCCATCCGGCGAATCAGGCATTGATGATCTTAGAAGCGTCGTCGTAGAGAATGCGGGTGTAATGTGCAACGAGCCCTGCATGTGGCAACCATCTTCGGGTTGCGGCCGATAGAATGCCTTCATCCCTCGTGGACGCGTTGGACAATTTCGAAAACAAATATCCCATCCCTGCTCACGGTCGGCGCACGCACTCCATTTGATATCTGTACCGCGATACGAAATGCTCCAATCATCGCGATAGAACTTCTCGTCAAAAGATCGAGGAGGACACCGCATGTCGCATTTCGCTTTGACTTGCCGATCCTGCAAAATGGTGCAGCGAAATGCCGGGTAAGACGAACCGCGTATATCCATGACATCAACGGTTTGCCCCGCCAGTTGCCGCATCGCTTGTTTGCGATACTGCGGATCAAATGGATTTCCGTTTACAAATTGCAATGTGAGTGCTTGTCCGGTCGTGTCCCTCGCTTCCACTTCCCACCACTCATACGCCCCTGCCCGAGGGGCAAGATGACTTCGCATCAGCGGGGCTACACGATCGGTGGGTAGGAGAGTTGGCCGAAGTTCTACATGCCGTTCCAACAGCTCTTCTGCATCAATCGGCAGATTAGGAAAACGAGATGAAATGGCAACGGAATTGTGTGGCATAGAGAGTGAACAAGTCCAGTGAATCGCTAACGCAAGCGGATTGTTGCCAATGCAAGTGCAGTGAGGATAATCGTGATCAGCCAGAACCGTACGACAACTTGTTGTTCTGTCCATCCACCCAAATGGAAGTGATGATGCACCGGAGCGCACCGAAAGATGCGCCGGCCGCCGTTCTTCTGTCCACCTGTTGCTTTGAAGTACCCAACTTGCAATACAACACTCGCCATTTCAAATACAAAAATGCCGCCCATGATAACAAGGAGAAACTCTTGGCGAATGGCGACCGCGATAAAAGCGAGCAGCCCGCCGATCGGCAGCGAGCCCGTATCCCCCATAAAGACCTGTGCAGGTGAACAGTTGTACCATAAGAACCCTAGGCTTGCACCTGCCATCGCACCCGCTAACACTGCCAACTCGCTGGTGTACGGAATGTATGGCATGAGAAGATCAGGTGCAAATTTCGAGTCCCCTGCAATAGAACACAGCACCATCATTGCAAAGGAACAGAAAACAGCAATGCCGCTCGCCAACCCATCCATGCCGTCCGTGATATTCACCGCGTTCGATCCGCCTGCGATAAAAAGCATGGCCAGTCCTGTGAACACCCATGCTCCAAGCGGAATCAGATTGGCGGGCTCGCCAGTATGTGGGTCGTACGCTCGAACAAACGGCAGCGAAGTGAGGCTGTGCATCATCTGAGGATTTTCTGACCCGTATCGATACAAGAACAAACCCGCTAACGCACCAATGCCTAACTGAAACAGCAACTTCTCCCACGCATACAGGCCTTCCCGCGCTCCGATGCCTCGCCGAGCACTGGTCAGTTTGAGCCAATCGTCAATTCCACCCAATACGCTCAACCACACCAAAACGGCGAGACCGAGTATGACAAAGAGATTGCCCAAATCTGCGAGCAAGAGCGTGGTGACGAAAATGGACCCTGAAACCAAGATCCCGCCCATGGTTGGCGTGTTGGCCTTCTGGGCCATCAATCGATTTAGATCTGCATGGTAAAATTCAGGCGAGTCGCCCACTTTTTGCATGATGAGCCAACGGATTACACGTTTGCCAAATAGGATGACCAGCAAAAATGAAACGATGACCGCCGCAATGGCTCGAAAACTCGTTCGATTAAATATGCTGATCAAGACCGTCAAATCATGACGGGCGAAGAAGTCTGCGAAGATATCATGGAGCCATTTGATCATGGGTTTCGAGGTATGTTTGCTCGTTCAGGAGATGAGGGTCGTTCTAAGTTCTCGACTTCGACGGCGAAGGTGTGATTTTCACATCTACACCTCCCGTTGTCGATGCTGGGTTCACTTCATTTCTATCATCGTCAGTTGCACGCAAACCCTTGACTGAATCATTTTCGAAGTAGGTTAACACACGCTCCAAGGCCATCCCACGCGAACCTTTTAGCAATACCTCATCCTTCGGTTCGAGTGTATTCACAATCGCTTTCAGACTCTCTTCATCCACAGAGTCATATGCGGTTACAGCAAGATTATCGAACAACTCTCTATTCTGTTCCCACGCTGCCAAAAAGTGAGGGCCAACCAAGAAAAGATGCTTCGCCATCATCGAACATGATGATGACCCACACGATTCTGCAATCGCACCAAGAATCTCCCGATGATAGGCGATCGTCTGTTCGCCTAACTCCAACATATCCCCCAAGACCAAGACATGATGAGGCACTACTTCTTGGGTTTGTAGGTCGGCAATCGAAATCTCCAGAAACACACGAACAGATGCAAGCATTGACTCTGGATTTGCGTTGTAGGCATCATTGATAAATGTAACACCTCGAACGGTCCGTGTTTCAAACCGCATCGAGGGAAGCGACAATTTGGCGAGCCCATTCGCAATGGTTTCATCGGATAACCCAAGTCGCCGGGCAACTGCGATCGCGGCCGTGGTGTTGAGTGCATTGTGCATTCCAGCCAATGGAATCGTGCACCTCATCCGATCATTGATTGCAAATTGAGCCGTGGCGAGGGCTGGATCAAACTCGTAAGCGGTCACTTGCAAATCCGATTCTGCCGACTCGCCAAACCTGATGACGTTTACATCGGGCGGAATCCACGCATCAATGTTAATTCCATCTGCGGGAAGTATGGCCCAGCCATTTTCTGAAGGCAGTGATGCGATCAAGGACATTTTTTCTTGTGCGACACCTTCAATGGTCCCCAGCCCCTCGAGGTGTGATCGCCCAATGCAAGTCACCACTGCAATCTCGGGCTGTACCACATCCGCCAACATGCGAATTTCGCCGGGTGCATTGGACCCGATCTCTGCGATCAAGTATTGATCTGTGGGCTTGGCACACAGAATGGTCAAAGGCACACCCAAGTAGTTATTGAAACTTCGTTGGCTAGCCGTACCACGCAATGATTCTTGTAACAACGTGTGAATAAAATCTTTGGTGGTGGTCTTGCCACATGATCCGGTTACTGCAATCACTCGCACATTGGAGAGCACCTTGCGATACGTTGTCGCCAGCCGATTCAACGCTTTGACGGTATCTTCGACGAGTATCACATAGAGGTTCTTAGTTGACGCAGATTCAAGATCTTCCAGAACGTGTTGACTTTGAACGATCAGCAGATGGGAGCCGTTAGCGACGGCAGAGGCAATGTGCTCATGTCCATCTGAATGTTCGCCGGGGATCGCGATAAAAGCTTGGTTCGGGCGAATCGAACGTGTGTCAATACTCACTCCCTGAATGGGAGGAATGATCTTTGATGCATCCGCACCAGTGTCGACAGGTCGCGCAATCCAACGCCCTCCGGTGGCAGTGCGGAATCCCTCGGGCGTCCAAAATGTCTGAGCATCAAGTGTTGACATGGTCGGTATCAATTAGACAGGACAACTTTCCAAATATCATGAGATACATCTAGGGTTTATCAATTCACTACTTGGTCATACCTTCGCTGCAACGCTTGACGAGCTTCCACACGGTCATCGAATGGATGTTTGATAGTCCCAACAATCTGATAATCTTCGTGACCTTTCCCTGCAATCACGATCACATCATTTGCTTGAGCAATCTCTGTAATGGTCATCAGAATAGCCTGCCCACGATCCACTTCACTCCACAGTGTTTGAGGCGACGCATGTACACGTTCGTTTGAAACGCCTTTCAAAATATCATTGACAATCGAATTCGCGTTTTCGGTACGGGGATTGTCGCTCGTTACCACCACGATATCCGCCACATCGCAAGCGGCGGAAGCCATGCGAGGCCGTTTGGTAGTATCACGATCACCACCACATCCAAACACAACGATCAATCGAGCACCTTCTGGTACGACCTGCCGGGCCGCTTGAAGCACATTACGCAATGCGTCATCGGTATGAGCATAATCCACTAGCACTGAAATGTCATCCGCAAGGGGATCAGCAACGAATACTCGCTCAAGCCGACCTGGAGGGGCTATACAGGCGGGGATTTGTCTTCGACAGGATTCGAATGGACATCCGCTGGCAACCACTGCCGCACAAGCCTGCAACAAGTTCATCGCATTGTGCTCACCGACTAAGGTTGTACGTACGCACGTTGGCTGCCCAATTGACGTCGGCGGAGTGATCTCCAACGACATCCCAGCTCGCGTTGCTTCCAGAATGCGCACACTCCAGTCCATCTCAGCAGACGATGAGTTGACGGTCTTGTGTTTGTCGGCGAGGTGATCCTGAACGAAAGTATGATGTGGAATGGCGTTACACGATTCGAAAATGCGTGCAGTCGCAGGATCGTCTCCATTGAGGACGCACCATCCATCCGCATCAAGATATTCAAAGAGGATGGATTTGGCGGAAGCGTAAGCGTCCATCGTTGGGTGATAGTCCAAATGATCGCCGCTGAGATTTGTAAAAATCCCGCCCGCAAAGGTGAGCCCTGCAGTGCGTTGTTGCTCAAGAGCGTGGCTTGAGGTTTCCATAACTGCATGGGTACAGCCGTTGGCGACCATGGCGGCCAACAACCGACTCAAGGTAATCGCAAAAGGCGTGGTGAGTTCTGCTGGCGTGGGGCCATCACCAACGTCAATGCAGACCGTCCCGATGAGGCCACATTTTGCGTCCCCGTTGGTTTTTTGATTGAGCAGTTGGTGAATGAGATGCGCGGTCGTGGTCTTGCCGTTGGTTCCGGTAATCCCAATGAGTTGAAGTTTATGGCTAGGGAAGTCGTAGAAGGCTTCAGCGACCATCGCGATCGCAAGGGCTAGATCGTCCGCTTCCAGATGAACCACGTGTGCTTGTTGCAAAGCGAGGCGAGCATCATTGGGGAGGGTGATCCCGGATCGAACCAGAACTGCGACCGCTCCACTTTCAATCGCGGCAGGAATGGCTTGATGAGCATCAAATCGCTCCCCCTGCCGAGCAAAAAACAGCGTACCGGCCGGGTCAATGTCGCGGCTATCCTCGGTGATATGTTGAAAATCGACACTTTGCCCCGCGCTCTGCCCGGAAGCAAAGCGAAGGGTGGGCACCTTCTTCATCAACTCCATCACGCTCGCCACTCTCATCGTAGATTCGTATCCTCTTGATCGGGTAGAAAGATCCCTTTGGTACTACGCATTATCGTCCGAATATCCGAGCGGCGCTGAATTCAACACATTCTAAGCCCGTCGAACTGAGGAACTCCGGAATTCGCCCACCTTGTCCCTTCCATTCTCCGATCTTATAACCGCCTTCGCAAAACACCGGCAACGCGAACGAGACAACCATTGTCTCCGCCAAATGGACAAAACGAAACACCGAGAATGACCTCCGAGATGGAGCAACGGCAATTGGATCGCATGTAGCCACGCCTTTGCCCATCATCGAGATCGATAGGAAATAGTAGATATGGACCGGACATTCAGCTCAATTGTTGTGCTAGGAACAGGCAAAGTCGGCTCTCTCGTCGCCACACTTTTGCATGATTCAGGGTTTGATGTGCTAGGCGTCGATGCCCGCGAACGCAATGACCTTCCCTGCCCCGTACAAGCCGCCAATGTGACCGACGATGCAGAGTTGCGCAAGATCCTCGAAGGAAAACACGCGGTCGTTTCATGTTTGCCCTACAACCTCAATATGGGTGTGGTACAAGCAGCCCATGATCTTGGCATCCATTATTTTGACCTCACCGAAGATGTCCCCACGACTAAAAAGACGATGGAGCTGAGCAGTACCGCCAAGGGTGTCATGGCTCCGCAATGCGGACTCGCACCCGGATTCATCGGCATTGTTGGATCCTCATTGGCTCGGAATTTTGAAACCACCCGCTCAATCGAACTGCGCGTCGGTGCACTTCCCCAACATCCGTCCGGCCTCCTTGGTTACGCTTTCAACTGGTCCGCAGAAGGGGTTGTCAACGAATACCTCAATGATTGTGAGGTCATACAAAACGGCAAGAAGATGTGGGTCCCCGCGATGACAGGGAACGAGCAAATCATCATCAACGGCATCGTCCTTGAAGCATTCGCCACCTCTGGTGGCTTGGGCACGATGTGCGACACCTTTGAGAACAAAACCGATAAGCTCAATTACAAGACCATGCGGTATCCCGGCCATTGTGATCTCATGCGGTTCTTCTTCCATGAACTACATATGAAACAACGCCGCGATGAAGCGGGCGACATTCTCGTCCATGCCAAACCTCCTGTGAATGATGATGTGGTCTATGTTCACGCTGCGGTCGAAGGGATGAAAGGCGGCGAACTCTTCCGCGAGGAATTTGTCGAAGCGTATTATCCCATCATGATTGGCGACCAGCTCTGGCGAGCGATTTCATGGACCACCGCCTGTTCAATCTGTGCCGTCATCGAAATGGTCGCAGAAAGCAAATTGCCCAACCATGGCTTTATCAAACAAGAGGACATCCCACTTGACGATTTCCTCGCCACGAAAAACGGTGGGTATTACAACCATGCCGTCTCCAAAAATTCCATGGAAATCGTGACCGCCTGAGGCGATTAAGCTGACCGAATACGCTTTCGGAACACACACAAACAAACGAACAAACGCAGTTTGCACTATGCAAACTGCGTTTGTCTTTTGATAACTTGATAGGTGTGAGTACGCCTATTCTAATTTTCCTGTTGTTGGGCATCAAGGACATCGGCTGCAGAGACCGGCGTAATGGAATCCTGCGGAAGCGCCGCCTGATTCGCCTCTGCGGGCAGACCTGATGCCGCAGGAGTTTGACACTCTTGAGGTAGAACATCTCTGACCTCAGATGAAATGGTGGGGACAGCCAGGGCCAAATCAGCGGACTCCGGTCTCTGATTAGACGCTTCCTCGAGGTCACTATCCTGATCCATACCTTCTAATTCATCGAGTATCCATTTGATTCGTTCGAGGAATCGAGACGGTGCTTTTATGAAGAGTTTGTTGCCCACAATTCTGGCTTGCGCGGTTCGTCCACCGTTCGCCTCCCACGCGTGAGGCTCAACATACTCCCGCATGAGTGAGAGCAGCTGCTCTTGAGCGGAATCTTCACTGGACATGTCAGTTGCGTCGATTGCATCCACAATGTCCTCAATCTGAAATGACACCATCACTTGGTTGAGCCTGTCAATATGCTCTTCAGGATGGATTTCGAACACCCCGTTCACCTGTTGCCACGCAATGTCCTCTTCACACAGCTTGGTCAAGCGGACACAAAGTCGATCTAAGATAAGAGAGAATGGTTGATCTTCGATTTGCATCGATATCTTTTGATCGACGATACTCTGTTCGCTTGAGCTGCCGAATTCCGTCCAATCGACCTCGACTGCATGTGATGAGACTTGGCTAAGGTAATTTACAACGTCTCCAACCGATGTATTTGACATTGCGACACTCAGCGCGGGATCATCTAGGATGGCAGTTGAATTTGATGTTACACGAGTATCTTGGAAGACTGAGATTTTTTCATTTTGCCGCAATTCGTTGATGCCGACTGTGGTGATTGTTGATGCGCCTACAACTACTGCGCCTGCCATGCCGAAAGTCAAAATGTTCATGGTGATTCTCCTGAATCGACTGCGTTTTTCTGCTTGAAGATAACGGCGAGCAAGGAGGTCCATTTCTCCAAGCTCATGGATTGCTTTGTAGACAGATTCTGATTCTGAATTCCCTTCCAACATGAGATCCCGCATCCGGTCCTGCAAATGCGACTCCAACTCATCCCGGATGGATCGACTTTCCAGCTCTGAAAAATGGAGGGATGGACAGAACAGATCCAACCATGACGAAATGGGATCGTTGGTCGTTGTATTGGTCATTCTACTGCCTCCTGACGCTGTGCGGGAGACGGGAGAAAGGCCTCTATCATCGCTTGGTAGGCTCTATGGGCACTGATGCCTTGTGAGAGTTTGCGTTTCCCTTTGGCGCTGAGCCGATACCACTTTCGCTTTCGTCCCGGACTGGCATCATCTGCTGACCGCCGACTACTCTTGACTTCCTCCCATGAGGCCAGGATGTAGTTCGACTGCTCCATCTCATGCAACGTGGGGTACAACACCCCCGGGGTGAGGCGAATCTCACCATCCGATTTGGCCCCGACTTCCTTAATGATCTGGTACCCGTACAGACTGGTATCTTCCAATACTGAGAGCACCACCAGCTCAATGGATTCACGACTGTGTTTCGGCTTCCGGGGCATTCAATTGACCTCCATCAATTCTGGGTCGTTTCCAACTACCAAACAAATATATCGGTATCCAATATATCTGTCGTATACAATCGTTGCATTTTCTGCCAAAAAGGTCATTTTCTTGATTGGCCACAGGCAGTGGAGCCGGTCCGCTAAACGACTGAGGGATGTACCGGGATAGACACTCAGGCTAAATTGGGCTATTTTTGCGGGTACTGATGCTGAGCTCCAATCCAAGAGATTGCGAACGATCGGAACGGCATCGTTAACGGTGGTTTGCGATTTAATCCCTCACAACTGAACATGTTCGGAGGCTTCAGATGGCTATTCGTGTCGGTATCAACGGTTTTGGGCGTATTGGGCGACTTGCATTTCGTGCGGGCATGCGCGTAGGTGGGATCGAGTTTGTTGGCATCAATGATCTCGTGCCTTCGGACAGCCTTGCTTATCTTTTGAAATATGACACGATGCATGGCCGCTTTGACGGCGATGTGGCCGCGACCGGCACCGGTATTCGCGCCAACGGCCAAGACATCCAATGTTTCGCAGAACGCGATCCGTCCAAACTTCCTTGGGGTGATGTCGGCGTTGATTATGTCATCGAGTCGACCGGATTCTTCACCCACCATGAAGGTGCATCCAATCACTTGACTGCAGGTGCAAAACGCGTGTTGGTATCCGCGCCGACGAAGACACCCGATGAGGTCGGGACGTTTTGTTACAAGGTCAATCACGAGAACATTGATCCGGCCAAAGACAAGATCATTTCGAATGCCTCTTGTACGACCAATTGCCTCGCGCCAATTACCAAAGTCATCCATGATACGTTTGGATTAGATGAAGGGTTGATGACCACGGTTCATGCAGCGACCGCGACGCAGCCAACCCAAGATGGTCCTAGCCAAAAAGACTGGCGGGGCGGCCGCAACGCTTACATGAATATCATCCCATCGTCCACCGGAGCGGCTAAAGCTGTTGCACTGTGCATCCCGGAAATGAAGGGTCGCCTGACCGGCATGGCGTTCCGTGTTCCAACCGCAGATGTGTCCGTCGTGGACCTCACTTTCCGCACGAGCAAGAAGACATCGTTGGCGGGTATCAATGCTGCGATGAAGGCAGCGAGTGAAGGTCCCATGCAAGGCGTGCTCGGCTACACCGAAGAAGCAGTGGTTTCATCTGATTTTGTCGGCGACACCCACTCCTCCATCTTTGATGCAACCGCAGGTATCGAACTCAACGATAATTTCTTTAAGGTTGTCAGTTGGTACGACAACGAGATCGGCTACTCCAACCGACTCATCGACATGATCAAATACCTCGCTGGCCTTGACGGCATTTCATAAGGCTGAATCAATTTGAATAAACCTCAAATTGACACCAGCATGACCGTGACGAAAAATAGAACCGCCGAACGCAAGCAATTCCGTTCGGCGGTTTTTGCAATGCTGTGTCATGAATTACGCATTTTCGGCGGGATTCGTTGCATTAGGACGCGGAACTACGATATCTGGCGAAATTGGACTTTCGACAGAACTCGGGATCGCGACTCGAGCGGGCGGTTGCGACACCGCTTCATTTGCTCGGGTGCGCAACATGCCGATTCGTTCGCGGACTTCACGAGCCATCAGCGTGTTCGGAAATTCATCAATAATGCGATCGCCTACTTCGATCGAGGTGGCCCAATCTTGATTGCGCACGGCAATTTTGAATTGCAATCCCAAATTGTCCCTCGCTTGGCCGATGATACCGCGAGCGATTTCTCGATACGGTTTCGCTTCACGCTCCGTCAGATATCCGTCCAACTCACGCAAGATTTCCATCGCTCCCTCGACATCAGAACCTCCTGCAACCTCCAAGAAATCTTGTTCCAATGCTTGCTTGTGCGCCAACCAAGATTGGCGAACCCGCTGATCGAGATCCTGCACTTGCGGCGCAT
>PJEL010003287.1_pt1 | contig 14029 bp, 13 predicted proteins | sample 1853271 | NCBI WGS metagenome assembly PJEL01 (sample SAMN08108733, study PRJNA415343) | Invertebrate metagenome, whole genome shotgun sequencing project. | host: Globobulimina | place: Sweden: Gullmar Fjord | collected 2015-08 | reverse complement strand
GTCCCCGAAGGCACCAAGCAGACAGACACCATCACCACTTTCAACTTACTCTATACGTTTCAGTAAAAGGGTCTAGTTATTAGGTGCTAGGACGCTCGCAAGCTCACTACTAGAGCGCAGCAAGCTACTGCTAAGTTCTAGGCTCTATAAAAGCCGTCATGCAGAACTTGTATCAGTACCTAGCCCTATCTAATACCTATCAGTATAAAGATGTGCTGTTCTACGAAAATAGCAGGGATCACAGTAAATTTTATTACAGATCCTTTTATCCTTGTTCCCATAGTAAGAAATACTTAGCTACACAGATCAAAGATTAAACAGATTAATATTGAAAAAAATCAACTATCTGATAGATATATTCAGTCGCTAGTGTCCTATAAGAATATTGAGCCCTTGTAGGCTCAGGTCTCAACATTCTAGTCACATCAGCTCCCATACTATGATGAATTCAGGAAGAATCATTCAAAATGAACAAGACAATTATAACAATACCCTGCTGTTTATTGCTGCTCTCCACCTCAATGGACACATTAGCCAGCGAACCAGCAACGGCGCCACAATCCTATATTGCTATTGGTGCTCAGTTCACTGAAGTGTCAGCCGACGGTATGAGAAGCTACTTTGGCGATCTATATAATAATGATGTTCAAAAGGATTTACTCGGTTATTACATTGACGCGAAATGGCACTTTCATCAACACCTCTTTGTACAGGTTAATCATGACGACACCACTCGTTCTTCAACAGATTTAACCCAAAGCTATTTCAACCTAGGTACCTCTGTCTCTTTAACAAAAGACACTCAGTGGTTCAGTTCACTTGGCTATGCCAGTTATAAAGCTGACAGAAGAACATCGAAAGGTGAGCATAGAAAAAATGACAGTCATGGGATATCAGCTGAAACAGGACTGACATTGCAACTGGCCCCTTGGTTTCAAACTCAGCCCAGTTACCGATTTGCCAATTTCGAGCATGGCGGACAACACCAGTTCAATTTGAAGAATCAATTTTTACTTGGCGCACATTCAGCTATTGAACTCAATATATCTTATCGAGACTGGCAACAGCTCGGCGAAATGGGTTATCAACTTGGTTATCGATACCGTTTTTAAGTTATTGTTTATAAGCATAATACGCATAATTTCGTTCTATCGCAGATTGAGATACTTTATTGTTAGTCATGCTGAATGAACAAAGGTAAATCGAAGAGATTGATAAACAGGTGTAAGTGAGGTTGAGGGCTTCGATTTCAGGGATGAAATCGCAGAGCGCCCAGGGATGGGTCTACAGCGTCCCGAGAGATTACTTACACATAAGCGAACCGCAGGTTATTAATAACCAAAAAGGTTAACGTTAAAAGACACCAAGCATCAAAGCAATCGCTGGCCATGAGGCCAAAAATAGAAATGCCGATGAGGACGAATCCTATCGGCATTCAACGAATCAAAGCTAAAGAAAAATTAACCTAATCGAATTCGCGATTAACCTAATCTCTGGCGTACAGCCTCAAACAGGCAGATACCGCTGGCAACCGAGACGTTCAGGCTTGAAACAGACCCTGACATAGGAATCGATGCAATCGAATCGCAACCCTCACGAGTCAGACGACGTAGACCTTTATCTTCGGCGCCCATGGCGATAGCAAGGGGACCTTTAAGATCTGTCTTGTATAGGTCGCTATCGGCTTCACCCGCTGCGCCAATAATCCAGATCCCTTTATCTTGCAGGCTCTTCATCGTGCGCGCTAGATTGGTCACCTGAAACAGAGGCACAACTTCTGCCGCGCCACATGCCACTTTGCTCACTGTTGGCGTTAAACCTACAGAGTTATCACGAGGAACGATAACGCCGTGTACCCCGGCCGCATCGGCATTACGCAGACAGGCGCCCAGGTTATGGGGATCGGTAACACCGTCTAAGATTAGGAAGAAAGGGGTTTCAGTCTTCTCTACCAGTGCCAATAGATCATTATCATTGAGCTGCTTAACGGCTTTAACGCGGGCTAGCACACCTTGATGTTGTCCATTATCAGACTTTTCATCAAGAACTTTTCGCGCTGATGTTTGCACCGAAACACCGTATTCAGCAGCCATCTGAAGTAGCGTAGCTAATCTTTGATCATCGCGGCCAGCCTGCACCCACATTTCGATCACTCGTTCCGGACTGTGCTTAAGTACCGCTTCTACGGCGTGAATTCCGAAGGTGAAATCTTGTTTTTTCATCTATTACTGTCTCTATTACTTGCTTGCTTTGACTTTACGCTTGGCCGAGCTCTTTTTTGCTGAAGACTTTTTTGCCTTCGGCTTCTTAGCTGCCGTTGCTGTTTTAGCGCCGGACTTCTTAGCTCCACCACTTGTACTCGTTTTATCAGAATCTACTCTCTTTTCACCAGAGGCTTTACCCTTCCCGGCTTTTGAGCGAGAACCGCGTCGTTTAGGCTTGTCGCTCTTATCACCCTTGGCCAATTTAGCGCCTTCGGCATTCACTCGCTCACGGGCTGTCATCGGCTTCTTGCCACGGCTTGGTCGTTTAGACTTGCCTTCCTCACCCGCCATCATCAGATCGATCTGACGATCATCAAGATTAACACCAGCCACCTTAACCGTTACCGCATCACCAAGTTGATAGACTTGACCCGAGGCTTCACCGACCAGACGCTGGCGCATATTATCATATTGATAGTAATCGCTACCCAGGCTCGAGATATGAACCAGGCCATCGATAAACAGCTTATCTAAACGAACAAACATACCAAAATGTGTCACCGATGCGATAACCGCCTCGAACGTGTCACCAACATGGTCTTGCATAAATTCGCACTTGAGCCAGTCACTCACGTCACGCGTCGCTTCATCAGCGCGGCGCTCTGTAGTCGAACACTCAACGCCTAACTGGTCTAGCTCTTCAATCTGGTAGTTGTAGCCACCACCCGGCGTCCACTTCTCTTGTGCCTCACCTTTCTCCTTCGCTAACAGGTAACGAATGACGCGATGCAAGATCAGATCCGGGTAGCGACGAATAGGTGATGTGAAATGAGAGTAGGCTTCCAGGGCTAAACCAAAGTGGCCTTCATTATCCGGCGTGTAGGTTGCTTGGCGCATAGAGCGCAACAACATGATCTGAATAAGCTCGGCATCGGGTCTATCGGCAATCTTTTCCATGATAGCCTGATAATCTTTAGGCGTAGGCTCTAGTCCGCCTTCCATGCTTAAGCCACGCTCTTTCAAGAAATCTTTGAAGTTCGTTAACTTCTGCTCAGATGGCGACTCATGCACACGGTAAAGCACTTCACCTTTGTGTTTTTTCACAAACTTAGCCGAAGCTACGTTGGCTAAAATCATACACTCTTCGATGATCTTATGCGCTTGATTGCGATTACGGGGCACTATGCTGTCAATCTTTCTATCGGCATTGAAAACAAACTGAGTCTCAGTGGTCTCAAATGCGATAGCACCACGTTCGGCGCGAGTCTCATCCAAGGTCAGGTACAAAGACTGCAGTGTCTGAAGATGTGGGAAAATAGGTTTGAGCTTATCACTCACCTCTCCACCTTCGAGCATATCCGCCACTTGGGTATAAGTCAGACGCGCATGGGAGTGCATCACGCCTGGATAGAACTTGTATCCAGATAATTTGCCGGCAGCAGAGATTGTCATCTCGGCGACCATACACAGACGATCGACCTCTGGCATCAAAGAACATAATCCATTCGAGATCTTCTCTGGCAACATAGGGATCACTTGCGATGGGAAGTACACCGAGTTTCCTCGGCTACGTGCTTCCTTATCTAATGCTGATTCTGTGCGCACATAATGGCTCACATCGGCAATCGCTACCCATAAACGCCAGCCACCGCTCTTCTTCTTTTCTGCATAAACCGCATCATCGAAATCACGGGCATCTTCGCCATCGATAGTAACCAGAGGCATGCCTCTGAGATCGACACGGCCCTCTTTGTCCGCTTCAGTCACTTCATCGGGAATAGCACGCAACTTCTTCTCAATCAATCCCGACCAGGTATGGGGTAGATCGTAGTTGCGTAGGGCAATTTCGATCTCCATCCCGGGGGCCATTTGCTGACCTAGCACCTCGGTCACTTTACCTGCCGCTTTAACATAGCGGCCAGGTCGACGAGTGAGCTCTAACACCACAATATCGCCTTGACGGGCCGCATTGCGGTCTTCGTCAGGAATGAGGATCTCTTGGGTAATTCTTCTGTCATCGGCGATAACAAAAGCCATGCCTGAATCTAAATGGAAACGTCCGACGAGAGCGGCCGTTCTCTGCTCGACTAAACGAACGAGTCTGGCTTCACGGCGGCCTTTGCGATCGACACCCGCTTTTTGTGCCAGTACCTTATCGCCGTGGAAATACATCTGCATGTCACGGTTATTAATAAAGAGGTCGTCTCCGCCCTCTTCAAGCTTCAGGAAGCCAAAACCATCTTTATGCCCAATAATAGTCCCGGTTAACAGGTCCATTCTCTCTGGTAAGCCATAGGCTTGCCCACGGGTAAAGACTAACTGACCATCACGCTCCATAGCGCGCAGGCGACGCCTGAGTGCTTCAAGCTGCTCTTCTCCTTCGATCTTCAGAGCTGCGGCTATACGTTCACGGTTCAGAGGTGATGTTTCAGATCGCAAGTACTCTAAAATAAACTCGCGGCTAGGAATGGGGTTTTCATAATTTTCTTGTTCACGCTTCAAATGCGGATCTTTGATCATTCAATATCTCAAATTTTTTACCCGGAAATTATCCGGGTCATACCAACTGGTATCATTTACGGGATCTCAGGTGCTCCTGTTTTGCCCTAGCTATCGCGCTGGGCGGCATTTTTTGCTCAAGCACCTTCAATAATTCTAAGGCTTTTTTCTTGGTAGCCTCATCACTAAATACATCGTTATACAGCCAGTGATATGCCATTTCATAGTCTCTTGGACTACCATAGCCTTCACCAAACAACCTGACTAACATCAATCGTGCCGGCAGGTCGCCATTGGCTGCTGCGGGCAATACATAATGAATCGCACGCTCTTTATCCTGGATCACAAATTGGCCGTTATGGTAATACTCGGCAATTCTCACCATCGCCTCGGCGCTACCCTGCTCTGCAGAATTTCTTAGCAGAGAGATGCCTCTGGGAGGATTGGCTTTCACACAAATTCCATAATTGAGCATCTCGGCCCATAAGTACTGATAGAGAGGCAATTTCAGTACTTCTGCTCTGGCTTCAATATCCTGAACCAGCTGACAATCATCACCCGTCACTCGGGTGAGATACTGCTTAGTTCGAATAAGCTCAATGAGCTGCTCCTGACTATAGATATCTAACGCCTTCGTTTCAGCCCAGCTCAGCATGGGTGATAGCGAAAACATTGCAACCAATAGATATCTTAGTACGGTTCTTATTGAACCTTTTAGCACTTCTCGCAACATGGATTCTCTCAACGACAAATTCATAAACATAAGTAGTGATCAGACAGGATACTCATAGTTTAAATTAAATATTCTGTCTCATTAATACTTGATCTCATCGGCAGTATAACGCATTTCTTGAGAACTACTGAATTTGAGTCAGTAAAAGGTACCCAATAAAAAGGCCGCTTAACGCGGCCCCTATTATTAACTAAACGGATTCACCAGAATCATGGTCTCGTTTCTATCGGGACCCGTAGAGATAATATCGATTGGCGTTTCTAACAGCTCTTCGAGGCGCTTAATGTAGTTCAATGCCGCTTGAGGCAGTTGCTCTACCGAAGTCGCACCAAAAGTAGTTTCGCTCCAACCAGGCATAGTTTCCAATACCGGTGTTACCTGCTCATAGCCTTCGGCCGCAAGCGGCGTCACTGTAGCAATGCTACCATCTGGATACTGGTAACCAACACAGATCTTAACTTCTTTCAGACCATCCAGTACATCTAGCTTAGTCAGGCAGAAACCGCTTACGCTGTTGATCTGTACAGCACGTTTCATCGCAACTGCATCTAACCAACCTGGACGACGCTTACGACCCGTAGTCGCACCGAACTCATGACCCTTAGTACCTAAGTAGTCACCAATTTCGTCTTCCAACTCTGTTGGGAAAGGACCAGCACCAACACGGGTAGTGTAAGCCTTCATGATACCTAAGACGTAGTCCAGGTGACGTGGGCCAAATCCTGAACCTGTCGCAACACCACCGGCAGTAGTGTTTGATGAGGTTACAAAAGGATAAGTACCATGGTCGATATCAAGCAATGTACCCTGTGCACCTTCAAACAGAATAGGCTCACCCGCTTTACGAGCGGTATCAAGCAGCTCAGTGACGTCGGTGCACATACTCTTCAGGTAATCGGCGATTGCAAGCGCATCTTTCAATGTCTTTTCATAAGACACTTCTTCGCACTTGTAGTACTCAGTTAGCATGAAGTTGTGATAAGACATCACTTCTTTCAGCTTCTCTGCGAATAGCTCTGCATCAAACAGATCGCCAACACGAAGACCACGGCGTGAAACCTTGTCTTCATAAGCAGGACCGATACCACGTCCGGTTGTACCAATAGCATTATTACCGCGCGCTTTCTCACGGGCAACATCTAGAGCACAATGGAATGGAAGGATGAGTGGACACGCTTCAGAGATAAGTAGACGCTCCTCAACAGGAACTCCACGCCCTTTAAGCATGTTAATCTCAGTCATCAGAGCGTCAGGTGCCAGCACCACGCCATTACCGATAATGCATTTTACATTATCACGTAAGATCCCTGATGGAATAAGATGAAGAACGGTTTTGTCGCCATCGATAACCAGAGTATGACCCGCATTGTGGCCACCTTGATATCGAACGACATATTTTGCCTGTTCGGTAAGTAGATCGACTATCTTACCCTTTCCTTCGTCACCCCATTGGGTGCCGAGAACTACGACGTTTTTGCCCATTATTTGCTGCACGGTAGTGGTTAAAACGGGATTTTAGCAGATCTATAGGGGCGGTAGGCAAGTATTTTATGAAAAAATAATCAACAAAACGATACCAGCGGTTACTAATCCACCACCCAAACGCTGTAGAAGTTGCTGATTTTGATTTGAAATTTCTTTCAAGTATGCCCTCCAACGATTAGGAAATAAAAGTGGCCCAATTCCTTCAATAATAAGCACGATTCCCAGCGCTATCATGATTAACTGCAATGACATAATTATGTGTTTCCATTCCAGAACGATCGATTAAGTTATACCGATTGGTATTATACCAATTGCATTAAATAATTAACCAATTCAGAGCCCCTCAGGATTTTCAATTCAAGGCGCATTGATGAGGAAATGGTTATTCCCTTTTAAGTCAATGCAAAGCAGAAGTGGGAAGTCTGAGGGACTCACGTAGTGCGAGTTTCAAAGCCCTTTATGCTGCACTGGATGCTTTCGATATAGAATAACTATTAGCTTCAATCATCCTACTTGCCTACAGAGCTTTGAATTCTCGCTGAATGGTCAGGTACTTAATGCAATTGGTATTAGCTTAACAAAAGATATGAAAAAAACAGAGGAGTAATAAAATTTTTAAATTTCAGGCAATAAAAAACCCAGCAAAAGCTGGGTTTTTTGTATTCTGAAAGCGAAATATTAACGCTTTGAGAACTGTGGCTTACGACGTGCTTTACGTAGACCAACTTTCTTACGCTCAACTTTACGAGCATCACGGGTAACAAAACCAGCAGCACGTAGAGATGGACGTAGTGACTCATCAAGTTCCATCAATGCACGGGTAATACCGTGACGAATAGCACCTGCTTGGCCAGTGTTACCACCACCCTTAACAGTTACAAAGATGTCTAACTTGTCAGTCATTTCAACTAGCTCAAGTGGCTGACGAACAACCATACGAGAAGTTTCACGACCAAAATATTGATCTAGAGGAAGTTTGTTAACAACGATGTTACCAGTTCCCACTTTCGCGAATACGCGAGCTGTAGATGTTTTGCGACGGCCTGTGCCGTAGTACTGAGTTGCAGCCATTAGCTTAATCCCGTTTAGATATCAAGAACTTGAGGTTGTTGTGCAGCGTGGTTATGTTCTGTACCAGCGTAAACTTTAAGTTTACGGAACATGGCACGTCCTAAAGGACCTTTAGGTAACATACCCTTAACTGCTTTCTCGATAATCATTTCAGGCTTATGGTCTTGCAGCTTTTCAAAAGTGATTTGCTTAATACCACCGATGAAACCCGAATGCGAGTAGTACACTTTGCCTTTTGCTTTATTACCAGTAACAGTAACTTTCTCAGCGTTGATAACGATGATGTAGTCGCCGGTATCGACATGAGGCGTATACTCTGGCTTATGCTTACCACGTAGACGTGATGCAATTTCAGTAGCGATACGACCTAAAGTTTTACCTTCGGCGTCAACAACAAACCACTCGCGAGTGACTGTCTCTGGTGTAGCAGTAAAAGTAGTCTTCATTTTACAAAAACCCAATGTTAAATTCTGTCTCACATGTTATTACCATTATTGGTAAATAACACAAATAGTGCCATTCCCCGCCCCTTCGAGCAAAGAATTAGGCTTTACAACATCCATCATATCGATGGAGTAACGAGGGCAGGTGGCGGATTATAGTCAAAGCTGAGCTAAAAATCACCTAATTTTTATTAAATTTATCAGCTTTCTCAGTGTATCCACCCAATAAGCGCTAAATCGGCTAAAAACAGAGGAAAAGAGTCTGATTATGGCAGATGTTCTAAGGCCAAATAATCATGAGATTGCATTTCAGTCAGTCTGGATCGGCACCGCCTAAACTCGAAATCCAGCAGGCCCTTACTATAAATGGCCTCTAACGACACTTCAGCCGATATGATCAGCTTTACATTGCGCTCATAAAACTCATCTACCATGGCTAAAAATCGACGGGCAATATCATCACCCGTTTGCTTGTCACCCATCTGTTCAACGCCACTGAGCAGCACAGTGTGATAAAGGCAGGCGATCTCCATATAATCTCTTTGACTTCTGGGGCCATCACAGAGCTCCCTAAAATTAGCAAGCAATACTCCCTGAGCTTGCTTCCTGATAGCAATATTTCTCCCGTCCACTTCGATATCAGTAGTAGACACCTCAGACTCCGGAGCCAGCTTATCGAAATAGGAGAGTAGATTCTCATCGGCCTCAGCATCGAGTGGAAAATGATAGATCTCCGCCTGCTCGAGTGTTCGTAGACGATAATCGATTCCCGAGTCTACATTGAGGATCTGGCAATGCTTATTGATTAATGCAATTGCAGGCAGGAATCGCGCTCTCTGTAAACCATTCCTGTATAGCTCGTCGGGAATGATATTTGATGTAGCGACCAAAGCGACGCCCTCTTTGAAGAGAGCCTGAAAGAGAGTGCCGAGTAACATGGCGTCGGTAATATCGGAGACAAAGAACTCATCGAAGCAGATCACTTGATATTGCTTAGACATCTGCTTAGCAATAATCAATAAGGGATCCCTCTGCCCTTTCAAACCGTCGAGATCGATATGGATTTGATGCATGAAACGGTGAAAGTGGGCCCGTAATTTTTTATCACCTGGCAAAGAATCAAAGAAGGTGTCCATCAGGTATGTCTTACCGCGCCCGACGCCTCCCCATAGATAGAGCCCCTGAACCAGTTGAGGTTTGGCACCCAGCAGAGAGGAGAGCTTACCGAATACACCAGGCTTCGAATTCACCAGCTGCAATTCATCATATACTCGTTGCAAGCTTTTTACGGCTTGTTCCTGCGCAGTATCATGAGAGAAGTCGGCTCGGCTTAAATCTTGCTGGTAATGTTGCCATGGAGTTAGATCAGACACGTGAAATATTCTCTTTTATCCTCAAATGAACCACTATCTCGACACCGCTGCTCTGCAGAATTCGGCTGGTCAGAAATAACAGACTCCAAGGTAATTATTGTTATTAGGGCCTGTTTATCTAGTACCCAGTTGGTATAAGAAAGTGACCCTCAGGAACTCTCCACAAGAACTCTTAACAAGACCCTTAATAAGAACTCTTCACAGGAGATATTCACCTACAAATTCCAGCCCCTTCCAAGCGCTTAAGAGACAAAAGCTCACGCTACGAATTGGCTATAGCTATATACCCAAGTCACTTCTCGACATGCCGAATCCTGCATTTCGAGGTTGTTTGGGTATATATGGTATCATGCCGATAATCACCAATGTACTAAGTTTTATTAGTCATGTTTTATTAGTCATGTTCGATTTTCGAACAGCGAGGAGTGTTATATGGAATGGCCATTAGTCATTGCAACTTTTGTATTAGGCATCGTCTTAGGCTACGTAGGCAGGACTATCGTCGCGCGCAATAATGAGTCAACTAGTAAAGAGAAGGTATTGGAGCAGACTCGTTTAGAGTTAGGTCAACATAAACAAGAGGTCACCGATCATTTCGAGGGGCACTATAAGCAACTGGCCGAACTAACCGAGCAATTAAACAGGGTCAACAGACAATGGAATGAAGCGGCTAACACCTTAGCTCCAAAAAGCAAGACTAAGGCACTGCCAACCTTTAGTGCAAAGGAGACCGTGGATACGCTATCTAGTCAGACTGATGAGCAACTCGATACCGACGACGTCATCATCGTAAACCAAAATAATTAACCTTTGTTAATAATCATGAACTTTCATCCTATGCTTAGGGTCGGAATCAGTAACAATTGATCTTTAATATCTCTTGAAATGACAATGAAAGGCAATCAAATAGACATCTTCAAGAGATCATAAATCCATTCCCGATATTGGAGCCATGAATAGATGAAAACAAAATTAAGCTTACTTTCTGCAGCTATCCTGACTGCCTCGCTTACTATGATGCCAGCGATATCCCAAGCTGCGATTCCGATGGCCGTCGGTGGACAGAGTGTCCCTAGCCTTGCCCCTATGTTAGAGCGCACAACACCTGCCGTTGTCGCCGTTGCGGTATCGGGAACTCATGTTTCTAAGAAAAAAATCCCCGACGCCTTCCGCTACTTCTTTGGTCCTAATGCGCCTCAAGAACAAGTTCAAGAGCGGCCTTTCCGTGGATTGGGTTCGGGAGTCATTATTGATGCTAAAAAAGGGTATATCGTCACCAACAATCATGTGATCGACGGTGCCGATGAGATCCTTATCGGACTTCATGACGGACGTGAAGTCGAGGCAAAACTTATCGGCACAGATTCTGAGTCAGATATTGCTTTACTACAGATAAAAGCTAAAAACCTGGTTGCAGTAAAACGCGCTGACTCAGATGAACTTAGAGTCGGTGATTTTGCAGTCGCTATCGGTAACCCATTTGGTCTGGGACAGACAGTCACATCAGGCATTGTGAGTGCAATGGGCCGCTCGGGACTGGGTATCGAGATGCTTGAAAACTTCATTCAAACCGATGCCGCAATCAACAGCGGTAACTCGGGTGGTGCACTGGTTAATCTCAATGGGGATCTGATCGGGATCAATACCGCTATCGTGGCTCCCGGAGGCGGCAATGTTGGAATTGGGTTTGCTATACCTGCCAATATGGTCAACAACTTAGTCGATCAAATTATTGAACACGGCGAAGTCCGTCGGGGTGTACTCGGCGTTTCCGGAAGAGACCTGACCAGTGAACTCGCTCAAGGCTTTGGTCTGGATACCCAACATGGCGGCTTTGTCGATCAGGTTATGACAGATAGTGCCGCCGATAAGGCTGGCATCAAGGCCGGTGATATCATCACCAGTGTCAATGGTCGTAAGATTAAGAGCTTCCAGGAACTGAGGGCTAAAGTCGCCACTATGGGGGCTGGTGCAGAAGTAGAATTTGGCTTAATTCGAGACGGAGATGAAAAGAACGTTACCGCGATCTTAGGTGAAGCGAGCAAGACGACAGAAGCTGCAGCTGGTGCCGTCCACCCAATGCTTGCCGGGGCGACACTGGGAAACAGCGATGATGGTGTTGAGATCACTGATATCGCTCAAAACTCTCCAGCCGCTGCCAGCGGATTACAAAAAGGAGACGTCATTGTCGGAGTTAACCGCTCTTCAATTGACGATCTGAAATCACTTAAGGCAACACTTAAAGATCAGCAAGGCACCGTTGCACTTAAAATTAAACGTGAGAAAAGCAACCTATACCTTGTATTAAGGTAATCTATGTTAACTCAGGGGGAGCACGCCAGCTCCCCTATTATTGCTAATCATGTTAATCTAGCTCAAATTTTATCTACATCCTCCTAATATGGCTCTCAAAGACACACTATTATATGTCGGCAAGGCAGTTATTTTTGGCCTGATAATGGCTGCAGTCTTTCTGTTTGTGACTCCACTGTTGACTAACAAGGACGCATCGAACCTTTTTATCCAGAAGCGTGGTGATAATGGCTTCGAGCTTTCATTTTCTAAGGCTGTGCGCCGGGCAGCTCCCGCTGTTGTCAACATATATAGCTTAAGTGTCAACCGTAACCAGCCGCTTAACACAGGTTCACTTCAAGGCTTGGGCTCTGGCGTGATCATGAGCAATGAAGGCTACATTCTCACTAACTATCATGTAATAAAAAATGCCGATGAAATCGTCGTCGCATTGCAAGATGGTCGAAAATTCACCTCAGAAGTCGTAGGCTCAGATTCGATAACCGACCTTGCCGTACTTAAAATTGAGGGGGGCAACCTGCCTATCGTCCCTATAAACCTGGATGTACCGGCCTTAGTTGGTGATGTCGTTCTGGCCATCGGCAACCCTTATAACCTTGGCCAAACCATCACACAGGGTATTATCAGTGCGACCGGACGCAATGGTTTGAGTTCCGGCTATCTTGATTTCCTACAAACCGATGCCGCAATTAATGCGGGGAATTCCGGTGGTGCACTGATCGATACCAGTGGTCAGCTTATTGGCATCAATACAGCGGCATTTCAGGTTGGCGAAGAAGGTGGAGGACATGGCATCAATTTCGCAATCCCGATTAAGCTTGCTCACAGCATTATGGGTAAACTGATCAAAGATGGTCGCGTCATACGTGGAGCCTTAGGTATTACAGGTGAACCCATCAGCTCTGTGATGGCTCAGATATTAAACCTTCCGGATCTAACCGGAGTGATGATCACCGGCGTAGACCCTCAGGGGCCTGCGGCGCAAGCACAACTCGCTCCAAGAGATGTTATCACCAAGTATGAAGGTGAAGTCGTACCGGGAGTCGAAATGCTAATGGATAGAATTGCCGAAACAACACCCGGCAAGCAGATAACGATGACTATCATCCGTAAAGGTAAATACTACGAAGTCCCTGTCACTATCGGTGAGAACCTCTCCGCGGATGAGCAGTAAGAAGAGCGGTAATAGTTAATCATATTGGCTGCCATTCGTCACTTGAGTGGCAGCGTTAACCTTCAAAATTCCCCTTAGAACCCTCCTTAGTTCAGATACTCAAGCCACCCTAAAACTATCCTTTTCTGGCAAGGGAGCAACAAGTTTTAAAGTTAATGTTTGTTCTTAACCGCTTTAAACAACCCAACCCAAAAAGCTAACTCAAACAGCACTCCTAACGACATAAATAATATTGCTCCCCCAGAGAAGCTGGCGGCATAACAAGCCAGCGCACCGCCAAGCAGCACGACTAATACAACAATCCTTAGCCATATATTCATAGATAAATCCCTCTAAACACTTGTATGTTCCTATAGATTAACCGAGTCGGGACAGATAAATAATTAATAATGTTTCATTATGCATGTTCATATCAGGGGGCAAGTTAGTGGCTCGTAGCTCGAAGCCCTTTAACATTCGCGGCTAAAGCCGCTCCTACATGGGGAATGTCGTAGCTCGTAGCGAACATTAGTCTATCAAGCAGTGGGTGGGAGAAGGTAAACAATAAAAAAAGCCACTCCGATTATTAATTGGAGTGGCTTGATGGGCAAGGGACTAAATTAACAGACTCTTATAATTATAGTGACTTACTGGTGAATCTTAGGTAGTGCTACAGCTCTTTCGTTATAGTCAGCGTGACAGTTACCACATGTGAACTCAGCGGTTGCCCAAGGCATTTGGAACTTACCATCTTC
>PJEL010003286.1_pt1 | contig 14031 bp, 12 predicted proteins | sample 1853271 | NCBI WGS metagenome assembly PJEL01 (sample SAMN08108733, study PRJNA415343) | Invertebrate metagenome, whole genome shotgun sequencing project. | host: Globobulimina | place: Sweden: Gullmar Fjord | collected 2015-08 | reverse complement strand
CCCAATGAATGCTTGAACTGCCTGCATTGCCAACAGCTTTATTACGACAAAGACGTCTGCCCTGTCGTAATCCATTCTCTCGCCAAAATGAAAAAGGCGGGGGGAACAGTAAAGTCACCGAAGGCTTCGGATGATCCGAATTTTCGCAAGCCCCGGAGATTAAACCAAAGTCGAGAAATTGAGTGAGTACGATCCGACCATTCGGTCAAAACGTGTTCTTAATATAGAGGAGAGAAATTATGACAGATGATACAGAAAAAATGGCTGATGTATCACGCCGATCCCTGTTAAGTGGATCTGCGGTTGCAGCTGGCCTTGGTGTCATGGGAGGAGCGGCTCTGCTTCCAATATCCACTGCACAAGCAAAGGGTAAAAGCGAAGTTGCACCCGGTGATCTTGATGAATATTACGGCTTCTGGAGTGGCGGACAGTCTGGTGAAGTACGTATCCTCGGTCTCCCTTCGATGCGCGAACTTATGCGTATCCCAGTGTTCAACCGTTGTAGTGCAACAGGTTGGGGACAGACAAACGAGAGCATAAAAATTCTCACTGAAAATATGCTGCCATGGGAGAAAGAATTCTGGAAAGACAAAGGTGGTTTTCCAAGCAATGGTGACACGCATCATCCACATATGTCTTTCACAGACGGAAAATATGATGGTCGCTACCTTTGGGTAAATGACAAAGCGAATACGCGTGTAGCCCGTATTCGCTGTGATATCATGAAAGTGGATAAAATTCTTTCTGTTCCAAATGCTGCGGATATTCATGGTTTGCGTCCTCAGAAATTCCCAAAAACAAAATATGTTTTTGCCAATGGCGAACATCGTGTGCCACTTCCAAATGATGGTAGTGTTCTGGATGACCCGTCAAATTATCATGCTGTTTTCTCTGCCATCGACGGCGAGGAAATGAAGGTTGCGTGGCAGGTTATTGTTGACGGCAATCTTGATAACGTTGATGCGGATTATCAGGGTAAATATGCCGTTGCCAGTTGCTACAACTCTGAAGAAGGCGTGAATTTGGCTGAAATGACAGCCAATGAGCAGGATTGGGTTGTCGTTTTTGATATTGCCGCTATTGAAGCCGGTGTTGCTGCAGGTGATTTCAAGAAATTTGAAGGCGATGTTCCTGTGCTGGACGGCCGTAAGGGCTCCAAATACACACGCTACATTCCGATTTCAAACAGCCCACATGGTGTGAATGCATCACCAGATGGGAAATACATGATGATCAACGGTAAACTGTCACCAACAGTCTCCGTGATTGAAATGGCAAAAGTTCCTGATGTATTTGCTGACAAGATCAAGCCACGGGATGCGGTTGTTGCTGAACCTGAACTGGGCCTTGGTCCGCTTCATACAGCTTTTGACGGTCGCGGAAATGCCTACACAACTCTGTTCCTCGACAGTCAAGTTTGTAAGTGGGATATTGACAAGGCTGTTCGCATGTATGCGGGCGAAAAAGTCGATCCAATCTTGCAGAAAATTGATGTTCAATATCAGCCAGGACATAACCATACATCCATGGGTGAAACCAGTGAAGCGGATGGCAAGTGGCTTATCTCTTTGAATAAGTTCTCAAAAGATCGCTACATTAACGTTGGTCCTTTGAAACCTGAAAGTGAGCAGCTGATCGATATTTCCGGTGATAAAATGGAAATCGTTCATGATGGTCCAACGTTTGCGGAGCCACATGACTGTATTATCGTTCACCGATCTGTCGTTAATCCAAATCAGACTTATGACCGTGCTGATCCGATGTTTGATGCGCTTAAAGCACAGGCGAAGGCCGATGGTATCGAAGATCTGGAAGATGCTGATGAAGTTGTTCGCGATGGCAAAAAAGTTCGCGTCTATATGTATTCTCAGGCACCAAACTTCTCCATGGAGAAATTCACGGTTAAGCAGGGTGATGAAGTTACTGTCATTATCACCAACATCGATGATGTTGACGATTTGACTCATGGTTTCACAATGTCTAACCACGGTGTTGCAATGGAAGTTGGACCGCAACAAACAGCCTCTGTCACCTTCACGGCAGATGAGCCGGGTGTTCATTGGTTCTATTGTCAGTGGTTCTGTCATGCGCTTCACATGGAAATGCGTGGTCGTATGCTTGTTGAGCCTGCATAAATGAGGAATAGCCGAAGTTCATATCTTTGGCGGCTAATGGTTGCGGTGGCATTTATTGTCACCGCTGCCATGTTAAGTCCGTTTGTTCAAGCTCGTGAATATGCGGTTGATGCAGACCTGCAGACGGCGATTGATAATGCAGAAGAGGGGGATATTCTTCTTCTGAACGCAAAAAAATATTCAGGCCCTCTCACAATTTCGACGTCTTTGACCTTAAAGGGAATTGATAATCCAAAATTGACAGGAGATGGAACGGGCAGTGTCATCACCGTTACTGCGCCGAACACAGTCATTCGGGGCATGACAATAACTGGATCGGGATTATCATTAGAGACGCAGGATAGTGGTGTTTTCCTCGATAAGACTGCAACGGGTTCTGTCGTCGAACGGAACCATGTTGTTAATAACCTGATCGGTGTTTATGTCTCCGGTGCTAAAAATGCGCTTGTATCCGAGAACCGGATTACAGGACGCAAGGATTTAAGGTCGAACGAACGCGGAAATGGCGTTCAAATTTGGAACGCCCCCGGTGCGATTATAGAGAAAAATGAAATCAGCTTCGGTCGGGACGGCATTTTTGTGACGACCAGTAAAATGAATATTTTTCGGAATAACCGGATGAGCAATCTACGATTTGCCATTCACTATATGTATACGAACAAGAGTAAGATCATCGGCAATTATTCTTACGGTAATCATATTGGGTATGCCTTGATGTCATCGACAGATCTCATTGTTACAGACAATGTGTCCATTGGAGATCGAGATAGAGCGCTTTTATTTAATTTTTCCAACCGTGTGCTGGTGAAGCATAATGTTGTAAAGGGCGGTACTGAAAAGTGCATTTTCATCTATAATTCCAACAAAAATAGATTTGAAGAAAATCTGTTGTCTGATTGCGAAATTGGCGTACATTTCACGGCTGGATCGGAACGCAATATTCTGACAAGAAATGCATTTGTGAATAATCGGACCCAGGTTAAATATGTTGGAACCAGATGGCTGGAGTGGTCTTCAGATGGTGTTGGCAATTACTGGTCGGATCACACGGCTTTTGATCTGGACCAGAATAATGTGGCGGACAGTGTTTATCGTCCAAATGATGTGACGGACCGCATTATATGGCAATATCCATCCGCTCGGTTATTGATCAATAGTCCCGCTGTTCAAATATTGAAATATGCGCAATCCGCTTTTCCGGCGTTGCATCCGGGCGGAGTTGTAGATAGCGCACCATTAATGCAGATACCAAAAGTCCTTAAACAAGGGAATAGAGAATGGAAATGAGCCATTCTACAGCGATTAATATCCTAGGTGTCAGTAAGCGTTATGGAAATACTGATGCGGTGCAGGACATCTCCCTTTTTCTTGCAAAAGGGGAGTGTGTAGCGCTTGTCGGTCATAATGGTGCTGGCAAAAGTACTCTTATCAAAATGATTTTGGGGCTGATCAAGCCGACTTCAGGAAGTGTCAAGGTTTTGCAAAAAGACCCTAGTAGTAAAGCTTTCAACGATTTAAGGCGCAGCATCGGGTTTTTACCGGAACAAGTTCTCTTTCAAAAAAATATGACGGGGCGGGAAACGCTGGCCTTTTATGCGCGTTTAAAAGGTCTGTCTGAGCAAAATTTTGATCCCCTTCTGAAGCGGGTGGATCTTCTAGCCGCCAGTGATAGAAAAGTTGGGACTTATTCCAAGGGAATGCGTCAGCGGCTTGGTATGGCTCAAGCATTGCTTGGGCGTCCAAAATTATTGGTATTGGATGAACCCACTACTGGTCTTGATCCCCGCGCCCGGCAAAATATCTACAAAATTATTGATGAAGAAAAACGCGCTGGTGCAACAGTGCTTATCTCATCGCATATATTAACTGAACTGGATGATCGCATTGACCGGGTCGCCATTTTGAACAGTGGTACTCTCACGGTTATGGGTACCCTCCCAGAGCTTCGTAAGAAAATCGGTATGCACGTCAAAATTGGCGTGAAAGCCGAAACAAGTGCTTGCGATAAAATCGAACAGCTTTTCGAGGTAGCTTTGCAGACAGAGCGGCAAGCTGCACATCACCTAATAGTGAACTGTCTGCCGGAAGAAAAAGTTTCAGTCCTGACTCAAATCATTGAGAGTGGTGAGAAGGTAGAGAATATTGAAATAGCGGAACCTTCGTTAGAGGAAGTATTTAACGCATATTCAAACCCTGAAGATTTGGCACGTGGTCATGACTAATATTTTCATATTGGCGCAAAAGGAAGTCCGGGACGGTTACCGAAATCGTTGGATTATTCTGATGACGGTGATCATGGCCGGACTGGCACTGGTTCTGTCTTTGCTTGGAAGTGCGCCGGTCGGGGCTACGAAAATAAGCGCTCTCGCGGTCACAGTGGTCAGTTTGTCTTCTTTGAGTATATTTTTCATCCCGCTGATCGCTCTGCTTCTGTCCTATGACAGTATTGTTGGTGAAGATGAACGGGGCACTTTGACGCTTTTGCTAGCCTATCCGGTTTCGCGCCCGGCGATCGCCATTGGCAAATTCATTGGACAGTTCTTGCTTCTGTCCTTTGCGATCATTGTTGGGTATGGAACCGCGGTTTTGACGATTTCTCTTGGTAGTGATGTTCCTCTGTTGGAGCAACAATGGATCGTCTTTTTCAAGCTCCTTCTCTCCTCTGTTTTGCTGGGGGCTGTTTTTTTGGCACTTGGATTACTCCTGAGCGCCGGTGTTAAGGAAAGAGCTGCCGCAGCTGCGGGGGCTATTGGATTGTGGCTGCTTTTTGTTGTCCTATTTGATATGGGCCTTATGGGCGTCCTGGTCGCAACGGGCGAAAGCCTGATTAGTGATACGGCAGTTAAATGGATCATGATGGCTAATCCGGCGGATGCTTATCGTATGTTTAATTTAACAGGAAGCAACGAGACGGCCCTCTTGTCTGGAATGTCAGGATTGAGGGGAGATCAGGGAGTGTCCGGTCCAATTCTCCTGTCTTTGCTTCTAGGCTGGATTTGTGTGCCACTTGCCGGCGCCTGCGCCTTGTTTCAAAGGAGATCATTATGAAACTTCGGAATGTAACCAGTGTTTTGCTGTTTTCAGGGTTTCTATTGGGGTGCGATGCTGATGCGACTGTGATGCCAACGCCTGAAGCCCTCACGGATATGGCTTCCGGAGTGTATTGCGGAATGACTTTAACCGAGCACGCTGGCCCTAAGGCGCAGGTGTTTGAAAAAGGCCGCGAAAAAGCAATTTGGTTTACTGCCGTGAGAGACGCACTGGCCTATAGAGTGTTACCGGGTGAAGCGCAAAGTATCGTGACGATTTATGTTCATGATATGGGCGAAGCAGTTAGCTGGGAAAATCCACAAAAAGACGGGATTTGGATTCCGGCGGATGGCGCTTACTATGTGGTTGGTAGCTCACGCCGCGGGGGAATGGGTATGCAGGAAGTTGTACCCTTTGGTTCTGCTTTAAAGGCCGCCGCATTCGCAGAAAATTTTGGAGGCGAGGTTGTTGCGCTGAATGACATACCGACTCGTTTCTTGTTCCCGGATCTCGATGAAGAAGAAAGTGTTGCAAGTTCCGTAAAAGAGAAGGAAGTACAATGAAAGCTCTCAATGTGCCCAGCAAAACCTTGAATAGAAGGAAATTTGTTGTGATGGCAGGGAGTATCGGGGCGTTGGCGGCTGTAAATCCTGGCGTTGCATTTTCTAAAACGCAAGAGCATCCAGTGAACTGGAAAGGCTCGGCTTTAGGGGCAGAAGCGTCCATTCAACTCTTTCACAAGGATCGGAAATGGGCATTGCTTCAATTGCAGAAATGCCAAAAAGAAATTGAACGATTGGAAGGTTTGTTCAGTTTGTATCAGCCAGACTCCTCAATCCGCCGCCTCAATGCAGAAGGATCTCTGGATTATCCGGACGTAGACTTCGTTGTTCTATTGTCAAAGGCTGTCGCTTTTTCGGATCAGACAAATGGCGTGTTTGATGTCTCCATGCAGCCGCTGTGGGTACTTTATGCAAACCACTTTTCAAAAACAGGGGCTGATATCAAAGGACCTTATAGCAAGTCGGTTGAGAATGTTCTGAAGAATATTGGATCGAAGAATATCCAAATCTCGCCTGACCGTATTTCTTTTGGTCGGCCAGAAATGGCAATTACACTTAACGGAATTGCGCAGGGTTTTATCACTGATAAAATCACTTCTATATTAAAAGATGCCGGCTTTGAAAATGTCCTTGTGTCCCTTGGGGAGAATTATGCCATGGGTGTGCGACCGGACGGGACGGCTTGGCGTGCAGGTATAGTATCCCCAGTAGACGGAACTTCCATTCTCAGAACTATAGATCTAAAGGATGGCGCTCTTGCGACATCTGGTGGCTATGGAAGCCCCTTTGTCTCGGGATCAACTCTTAATCACTTGATTGACCCAAGAGACGGAACCACCGCAGAGTTCAAAAAATCAGTCTCTGTGATTGCTGATACTGCTGTGAAGGCTGATATGGTTTCAACAGCCTTATCTTTGATGAGCAAGAGTGAGGCTAGCCGTTTAATCTCTTCCAGCAGTGATATCAGAGATGTCATCATTCTTTAAATCGGTCGTTGCTATTTCGAACCTAGAACTCAACGAAAACACTGATAGATAAAATTTTATGCGATTCGTATAAAATTTATTCGAGTATTTTTTATTAACCAATCCAATTAACCATTATTTATATTTTATGGTTAATAAAATTCAAGAATACATACTCTGTATCATGCATTTTGATGATGAGTTTCACTCTTTTGGAGAGTGGAGTTTACAAGCGTTGACAAGTTTTCCTTCAAACATTATTCCAATCGTTAATAAATGATTAATGCTCTGCTGTTCCGGGGGATTGGGTTTTGGGCGCAAGTGTCCACCTTATTGAAACAGACCAGTTGAGCTTCTTGGATTGAAATAAGATGAGTAGGAAAACAGTAATGTTTGTAAAAGCAAAATCCTTTGTTGCAGCTGTTGGGGTCTCTTTGTTTGCCTTTGCAGCAACGCCAGCTTCTGCTTTTGTCGTAAATGGCGACTTTGAAGCTAGTGTTGGACTTTCTGGTAATTCATGGGACGTATTCGACAGTATTGATGGTTGGACTAAAACTGCAGGAACTTCTGGTATTGAAGTGCAGAGGGGAAACATTGGTGGCGCAACACCGTTCGATACTCAGAAAGTGGAACTTGATAGTCACGGTGGGACAAACACGAATTCTGGCATGTATCAGGACATCGCTTTGACTGCAGGTACATATGAACTGTCATTCGAATATTTCGCACGCGAAGCAACAGATACTGATGGAACCAATGGTATCGGGTTTAGCATAATTCCTGTTGGGATTGACGACGGTCATGTGACAGGGACAAGCGGTGACGGTTGGAGAACCATAACAGATTCTTTCTTTGTCAATTCGGATCAGGTTGTGAGATTGACGTTCTGGGCGACTGGTAAAGACAATACTCTTGGTGGATATCTGGATAATGTTCAAATTTCAGCTGTTCCGCTTCCATCTTCCGTTCTGCTGTTTGGTGCTGCACTGGTTGGTCTCGGCTGGTTAGGACGCAAGAAAAAGGCGTTAGCTTAATGTCCTGATCGGGCAAATTATTACTTGGCTAGTTAGGCGGCTTTCGAGCCGCCTTTTTTTTGTGAAATTGAGACGATGGTTTGAAATTTCCGCGGGAACTATTTGCGTGAGGAGTTTAGTAACGAAATTGATTCGAAGTATATGTTATAAAAAAGTAACATTATCTAATATATATGTAATATATAAATAACAAATACTATATAAATATTAATCAAAGTAATGAATAGAAAACAATGAAATATGTCTATTGTATTGAATTGAATATTGTTTTCATTGCTAGAGAATATTTTCGTTTTTACTTGATGTTTTTCTATTTTAAATCGATACTCTTGGCAATTGTTCGGTTTAACGACTGAACAAGTGGATATCCCCCCCGATATCCAACCTATTAGTACCAAGTACCCTAGTATCAAGTACCCTAAGTACCAAGTACAAGAGTAGCGTAAAATAGTACCAAGTACCCTAGTACCCCTCTGGTGATGGCTATGCCTAATCCAGCTGATGTTATGATCCCGGCACATACCCCTCGTGCCGGGTCATTTACTTTAGGGCTCTGGAAATTTTTCCCTGACCAAATCTCTCAATGAATGCAGATAGTGATCTTTAACACCGATTTCTTCGAGATGATCAATTGTGTTTTCCAGATATTCTCTGCAACTTCCCAAATAGCCTTTCCCTGTGCCCAGCAGTTCAATGGTTTTATCCAGATCCAATCCGCGTGTGTAGCGTCGGTGCTGACGATTGATCACAAAAGTCAGTGCTTTTTGAAAACCTTTATTTGTTTTGATTTTGCACCAACGTGCCTTATAGGCACCGGAGAGCATTTCGCGCATCCACAGGATTTTTGTTTCACTCTCTACATCCTGTTTTGCAATATAGAAAGCGCGTCCGTTACACGAACCTCCGCTGTCTAGGGCGAGCATAAGGCCAGGAAATTCCGGGCTGCCACGACCAATAGACAAGCTTAAGCAAAACTTGCGGTGGTATCCGAATAATTTTGCCCGTTCCGACGCTTCAAAATGAAAAGCTGGATTCCAAAGAAGCGAACCATATCCAAATACCCATAAACCATCTTCCTCCAATGAGGACAGGAATTCGCTACGGCTTTGTTCTCTTTCCTCATGGGTGAGGGCGTCGTAAGGACCGTGACGCCTTGCCTCTGCGACGATTTCGTCAATTCGTTCTGGTGTAAAGTCTTCCCGTTTCAGCATAAATGGTTCCCTTTTTATTTATTGTTGCCGTGAACCGGTAGGCTGTGTCAAGAATGACAGATGTTTGTTCCTTCCAAAAAGTAAGAAAGTTGAGCCATCGGAATGTTCCAAAAAGTTCTAAAAAACGTAAAACGTCCAACAATAGATTTCAAAACGCTCAAGAAATCCAGAAAGCCCAACACCTTTTTGATGGCACCTGTTGCGCTATGTTCCTTTGATCCGCAGGAAGAAAGTCCGGTCTTTGAAGTATCGGCTGATCAATTGGCCGATTTATTTGAGGGAATTGCCTTGTCATCGTCCAATACTGAAAAACTCTCTGTGATCGAAACTGACGGGGACACGCAAATGGAGTTTGTTCAATATTCCAAAGGAATTGGTTTTCCCGATACCATCACAGTGAGGTTTATCGATGCGGGAGAGGGGCAATCAACGCTCGCTATCTACAGTCGTTCTCACTACGGATATCGAGATTTCGGTGTTAATAAAAAAAGAGTGAAGGCATGGATGAAAAAGCTGAACGAAAAAGTAACATAGCTTTAGGGATTAAAGCGTCAGTTTGTGTTTCTTCATTTCCAGATAATAGGGTTCGAGTTTTACGGCCAACGCTTCCAACTCAGGAGAAAGTTGGACTCTTCTTTCAGTGAAGGGGGCGAAACCTGTCGATGCTTCAACGGCCTGATACCAATGGGCCGCCCAGACACCATCCTCGGGCCTTGATCCTGCCGGCCAGGAGAGCATTGAGCTTTCAAAAGAGATGCCGCATGCGGCGCAGAGCTTTTTCAGCATTCTCTCCGGTGATTTTAGAATATCCTCACCTTCGATGACAAATGCCGGTCGGTTTTTGGATTTTAAGTAGCGGAAAAGTTCCAGCTGTTGGCGAAAGCCAGTGGAATCTGCGTTGAAGTTTTCCATTTTTGCGGAGAAGGATGCGAGAACCAGCCTTGGTGCACGGATTAAGAAACAATGCTGATGATCAAGAAGTTGGTCGAGATCAATTTCAGGCAGCATATGTTGGGTCATGTGTTTGATATATAGTACAGATTTACCATCCTGAACGGGTTTATTTAGTCCATCCATAGCCTCTTGCCTGGAGTTCGGCTGGCTTGTAAGTATGTCCTCTCTCATTGGATGCTGGAGGCCGGTTTTGGATAGATAATAAGCGTAAAAGGGCTCATCAACAGCGCGGCAGTCGGATCGATTGGAAAAAGATCGCATCAGAGCCGTCGAAATATTACGCGGCCCAGACCACATGGATAGGCGCGTTACTGGGGGAGATTGTTTCATAGGTTACTGGATAGAAAAAATGGGCGCAAAAGGCGCGCCCATTTTCGATTAAACTTAAAGGCCCAAAATCAACTTAGCCATAATGTTTCGTTGAATTTCATTGGACCCACCATAAATTGATACTTTGCGGGCGTTGTAATAGCGCGGAGCAACGCCACTTGCATAATCCGCACTAAGGGGTTCGTCATTCCGACCTTCCATCAATGGGATGAAGGGCATTGAATAGGTACCCACGGCTTCAAATGCAAGTTCAACAACGTCCTGATAAAGATCCGTCCCTCGGCATTTCATCAAGGAAGATTCCGGACCCATATTCTGTCCGCCGCTCAGCTTGCTGAGAATACGAAGTTCGGTCATTTCCAGAGCTTGAATTTCAACATCCAGCTTCGTCAGCTTGGTGCGGAAGGAAGGATTGTTAATAACCGGCTCGCCGCCTTCGATTTCTTTGGAGGCAATATCCTGGATTTTCTGGATACCGCGTTTCAAGCGACCGGCGTAAGCATTGCCGCGTTCAAATTCGAGAAGGTATTTGGCGCAAGTCCAACCCTTGTTCAATTCGCCGATCAGGTTTTCTTTTGGAACTTTCACATCATCAAAAAAGACCTGGTTAACTTCCTGAGCACCTTTCACCGGTTGATCAAGAGTTTGGATCGGATCGACTGTGATGCCCGGTGTCTTCATGTCGATGAGCAAGAAGGAGATGCCTTCCTGACGCTTTCCTTCAGAAGACGTTCTAACCAGACAGAAAATCCAATCGGCATACTGGGCCAATGTTGTCCAGATTTTTGATCCGTTACACAGAAAGTGATCACCCTTATCTTCTGCTTTCATTTGCAAGGAAGCAAGGTCAGAGCCTGAGCCAGGTTCTGAATAACCCTGACACCACCAGTCCTCGTTTGATTGCATGCGCGGAAGAAACCGCTGTTTTTGCTCTTCCGTGCCGAATTTTAGAATGACCGGCGCACACATTTTTGTACCGAAAGGAATAACCCCTGGTGCATTGGCATTGGCCATTTCGGTTTCAAAAATATATTTCTGAGTGGTCGACCACCCGGTTCCGCCATGTTCTACAGGCCAGTCAGGTGTCAGCCATCCTTTTTTATTCAACGCTTTTTGCCACCGGACGTGATCCTCTTTGGGCAAATAGCTATTCCTGTTGTCGGCCATTTTTTTACGCAGATCATCATCGAAATTGTCATTTATGAACTCGATGACTTCTTGACGAAATTCGTTGTCTGTGGCCGTGAATGAAAGATCCATGTTTCCCTCTTAATCTTTTTGCTTTTTATCTACTGGTGCAACATTGGATGAAATTGTAGCATAATTTATGGGGGCCTTTGCAAGGTCCATTTGACACAACAACCGCATGTTTGGAGAAGAAATGAAAAAAACAGTAAAGCAGATGGTTGAAGAAGCCAGTTCGCGGATTGAAACCCTCTCAATTGAAGAGGCGTTGGCGTTGCATGGTACAGACGGCGTTACCTTTGTGGATATCCGAGATATTCGAGAGTTAGAACGGGACGGGCAGGTACCAAATGCCATTCATGCCCCTAGGGGAATGCTGGAATTTTGGATCGATCCTGAAAGCCCCTATCATAAAGAGATATTCGCAAGTGGAAACCGGTTTGTGTTCTTCTGCGCAGCAGGTTGGAGGTCAGCCTTGGCAACAGACACTGCACGGAGCATGGGCTTGGAAAATATCTGTCACATAGAAGGGGGTTTTGGAGCCTGGAAGAAAGCAGAAGGGCCTATGGAAGAAAGAAAACCACGGGCATAGATAAAAGGGCAGCAAATGCTGCCCTTTGATTCTCATATTAAGCGACTAATTTGTCTTCCCAAAGAGACCTTTTAGACCTCCCTTTAGAACCTTATCAAGTTCACCCTTTCCGGTTTCTTCAATCTTCTTTTTGATCTCTTTTGGGTCCGCCATTTTCGTGACAATACCTGCAAGATCTGGAGCAAATTTTGGATCATCCCATGAGCCGGATATTTTTATGGGGACAACAAGACCTGTTGAATCCTTGCCACCCTGACCTTCGGTATTGGCAACGACTTTTGGCTCAATCCGGTAGTTGAGGGTTTTAGGGGGCATGTTGACTTTCCCTTTGCCAGACAAGCGAACAAACGGGTTTAGCATCTTCAAGTCGTTATTATTCAGTAATCCATTCTTGATGGTGAAAGTTCCTGATAGCTCGGCAAAGTCTGTTTTTTGAGCTTTGCCACCGCCTGTGAAAGCACTTGTTACATTTCTGGCCATGGAAGCGAGATTTACACCACGGATTGCGCCATTTTCAAACAAAATATTGCCGGCTCCATTTAAAGCGCTGACAAAACTTTTTTGCGAATTCCCACTGGTTTTAATCGCAAATTTGATGAGTCCGGTTCCCTCCAACTTGTTAAAATCAGCAGCGTCTGTAAGCAATGGATTAAGTTGAATATTTTCGAGCGTAAATGAATTGGCAATTTTCGCGGTTTTGCCTTTTGCATTGACGGTAACAGTACCTTTTCCTTTACCTTCATAGAGATTCAATTCGGTCAAACCAACATTCAAAATACCGTTCTTTAAATTTGCTGCGACAGTGCTTTTTCCAATTTTTATTTCTTGGATCAGAATACGGCCGACAGAGAGGTCAAATTTCGCGTTTGCGGCTTTCAGGCCAGAAAAATCGATAGGTGTGCTGTCCCATTTCTCTTTGCTGCTTGCCTTGGTTTGAGAAGACTTCGATTTGGCCTGGGTATCTTTAGAAAGATATGGATTTACATCCAGCAATGGAATATCCAGTTTTCCTTCCAGATAAGGGATTTTATTTTCCAAGCTGACTTTGAAATCACCTTTCCCGGTAATTTTGTCGAAGGAGAGGTTCGCTTGTTCAAAGGCATATGTGCTGCCATTAATATTGGCGATACCATTGACAGAGACCGGACCAAAAGTGTTTTCTTGAGCCTCAAGGGGTTGTCCCACCCATTCCGTCAGTTTTACTAGGGATGGGATATCCAGTGCGGTTTGGCCCTTTAGTGAAAGGGGCGTCAGTGAATTAAATGTTCCATCATATGTCAGGTTGATTTTTGAAGAACTGATGGCTGCCTTTAACGCAGTTTTTTTGTTTTCCAATACAGCTCTTAAAGAGCCAAGTTCGGTATTCAGTTCTATTTTTTCACTATTCCATACAGCGCTGCCATTCGTTTTAAAGGGCTTGTCCAGCCCATTTAGAGTGACAACAAGATTAACTGCGGAAATTTCGTATTTGGCACTGCTTTGCTCATCACTATATGTAACGGCACCATCTACAATTTTGACATTGCCAAGGTTTAAATCCTGAATGCCTAGATCTGCTGATCCATCAGAAGAAGCAGATGTTTCGGTTGATGGGGCAGTTTTTGTAGAAGGGCTTGAAAATTCCCAGTTTTTGGGCCCCTTTTTATAGGCTTCCAAAAAGATCACAGGCTTATCAAGAACAAATGTATCTACCTGTATCTGACCAGAAAGCAAGGGCAGCAAATTAAGGGCAACAGTCAAGTTTTCAATTGTTGCCATATTGGGGTTTTGGCTTGTTGGGGAATTTGAGAAGGAGACCTTGGAGGCATTGACGCCCAGAACCGGAAATACGCTGACGCCGAAATCACCATCGATGGACAATGTTCGCCCTGTTGCGTCATTAACAGCAAGGATCAATTCTTCTTTTATTTTTTCCGCAGGGATAAGAAAAGGTATAGCGACGGCCGCAACGACTATCAAAACCAGTAAACCCAATACACCGTATACTATCTTTTTCATCATACGCCCTTTCCAAGCATTGAAAGTATAGTTT
>PJEL010003285.1_pt1 | contig 14032 bp, 17 predicted proteins | sample 1853271 | NCBI WGS metagenome assembly PJEL01 (sample SAMN08108733, study PRJNA415343) | Invertebrate metagenome, whole genome shotgun sequencing project. | host: Globobulimina | place: Sweden: Gullmar Fjord | collected 2015-08 | reverse complement strand
TCAATAGATTGCCAAGAGATTTTTAATAGGCTTGGTCCGAGTGCCACCGTTGAAGTACAGGAAGCGTTTCGCTGTGCTCAAGGAGACATGGAGATGGCCCTCATACAACTTCGTGTCCCACCCCAAGTTGCAATTGTTGCGTCTGCTTCCATTGACCGCCTTGGCTGCAACTCAAGCTTTCATAGATTAGGGAGGGCCTATGCACAGGCTACTGGACTACTAAGTAGTATTGAAGGAGAAGAGTAAGTTAGTGGCTCTATATATTTTTCAAAAAAGTACAAGTTGTTTCAAACCCAGAACTCGTTCTCAAACGTGTACGTACTCCCCTGCAGATGTCATCGTAATGCTGTATGGGTTGAGTTAGAGGATGGCCGGTGGAGTCCTGTTCCTACAGATATAGTTACAGTATTAAGGCGGGTATTTGATGCCCATGCAACATCATCCCCAGGGGTCGTCGATCTAGGTCCAAGCATCCATGCTAATAACCTGCATGGGGTGATTGTAGCAGTCATACCGGAAATAGATCCACAACACGTGGCTGGTTATATTGCTAGCCGCAAAATATTCTTTCAAGAGTCATACGATGGCCAAGTGGGTTTTGAAGAATTCCTACGGGCTGTTTTAAGGCTAGAAAAAGAGGAGGCTATGAGACTAAGCCACCACAATACTACTACAGGGTAAAGTCACTGTATATGCGTAATAATGGCAATATGGATGCATGATCAGAATGCGTGGCAAGGGATGGAGTGTACAATTCCCAAGCGTGGGAAGCTGCTCTTCACGAAAAGTTCACCATATACGATATAAATAGAGATAAGGTGTCAGTGTACTACTAGCACAGCAGCCAGGGCGCGAATTGCTGTCTAAGAGAGTTTTATGACTAATGTGACGAGTGCATTGTGTAATTTTTCCAGATATGAATTTCGCAAACCTCTGATATACGTGAAGGGCCGGGACTTGAGCAACCTAGAGATTAAAACGTAGATGAGAGCGAGAAATAACAGTAATAACAGTAATAACAGTAATGCAGGCAGTTTTGTTTGTTTTGAGAATTTTCTTGCTTCATTCCCCCCACTGGGAGGCGGTAGTGCCACCGAAGCCACCCAGTTCGAGTTTGCGATAGGGCCAGATGGGCTCTGGGAAGGTTAAGCTTGTGTACCCACCCCGCTTTGTAGTAGCAGTGTATATCTCGAGTACTTGAGGTAACAGGTGAAGTCAAGCCTATTATAGCAGTGGAACTGTCGAGAAGAGAAAAGAGGAAGCCATTCTATAATTGCTGAGTTGTGCAGGTGCCAAATCGGTAAAAATAATTACTTGTTCTTCTACATCGTTTTATGTACGCATTATCGCTCCACAAGTAATATGGCACTGCATCGGAATAGATCAACACAATTTTAAAGCAAATCGAAGTGGTTTTTCTTGGCTTGTAGGGCCGGCCAATGACGGTCCATTGTTATGTAGTTGCTGCCCGATGCATCCACTGGCATCCACTGGTTGAGCTGGTGGTTCAGTGAGACATGGAGCTGGAGAAGGAGGCACGCTAGACGTGGGAACCGTGCAACATCATCATTGCCATATAGGTGTGGAGGAGGTTGGTTTTATATTTATACAAACAGCAGCTAGCTCCCAGAAATGGAAAGAAATTCTTATTTTAAATCCCTCGATTTCCTCAATTCTATAGCCGCGTCTTTGAAATTATTCATTCACTCTTGTAAGCCATAATGAATGATATGTTGACTTTTATGTACTCACACACTCTCACACCCACCAACCACAACTAAGTGCATTCATGCTATTTTAAACATTGATGACATGGGCTGCTATTGTAGCAACGACAACTATAGTGGCTTGAATATGAGAACAAGAATGGGAATCATGACAGAAGCGAAGAGCAAGGAGGAAGACAAAAACAAGAAATAGTAACCGTAGAAAACGACGAACAGGGAGTAGCCGCCGCCTAGTAAATAAAGCAAAAAGAAACAAGCAGCACACCAGCGCAATACCCGTCAAAGTAACAGCACCGAAAGTGCAAGCAATATAAGGGAATACAATGCTCAGGGTAATGAAAAACAAAAAAACAAAGATGTTAACCATAACCCGAATGTTCAAATAAGTATATATGAACACCTTTTCCAGCTCCAACTGTGCCAAAGAACCTCCTTGTTTTTCTTTTTCTTCGGCCAGAAACGATTGTTCTGTTAACTGACAGATCAAAAACAGATATTATAAATGTCATTACGTCGCTAACTAACTGATGAGATGACAAAAAGACAAAGAGAGTGTGTTTGAAGATTTCCCTCAAGTTTTACGACATTCGTATACCTAAACCCAGTGTCGTGACTGCCACCGTTGTGCTAACGGGCTGATTACCTCGTCATTTTGTTTTGCTTTTTCCAGCTCAGAGAGAGCTCCAACTACCGCACCCTTGTGACGCATGCAGTAGTTTAAACGTCTGCTACTTAGTGGTTTACAACCCTTTTTACTCCTGTCACGTCACCAATGGCACAGCCCAATCACAATCAACCCAACCGACTGGTGAGTGTAAGATTAGTAAATCGTGTTACTGAATGAGATACCTAGATACAAAGGACGACAACCTACGACCATACTATAAGAGTGCAGTGGATGGCCCTTTCCACCCTTATATAAATTTTAATACCTAATGCTGCAACATCAAAAAAGACATGAAGCGTTACGGCTGTGTAACATCCGCTAGATCCAACCCTCGATGTTGTTGCTCTTTTTTCCATACCCACTGGGAGACAGGTTAGGACCTGAAGAACTCTGGCTTTACCCGAGGTTTGTTTCTATCTATGGGTTAGGGTTAGGGTTAGGGTTAAGGTTATTGGGTTAGGGTTATTGAGTTAGGGTTAAGGTTGAAGTTTGGGGCATATTTAGTGGTCTTTGAGCCATTTTTCTTGGCGCGGACGATAAGAACACTATTATTGTTGATGTTCTGGGGACGTATACCATTGGAATTAGTAGTGGTTCTCATGGTGTGAGGGGTAAGTACAGATTGAATGTTGAATAGATGTGAGTGTGTGTTGGCTATTCTTGTTTGACAACGTGCGCTTCTGTATTGTCATGCGATGAGTATCCTATCGACGAGAGAATATATTTTAACTTTTAACTGCGTTTCCACCGATGGGGCAATCAGATAACGCTGCCACATCGCTGAAGGGGTAGCCGTTTTGGATGGCAACACAGCATTGAGATGACAAACGTGCACCTATGATGATACATTGGGGGTTTCCGTACTGATGGTCCTTATTGGGAAACTGGTGTGTTAAAGTTAGAGCTGTGAGATAAGATAACAGGTGAAAGGGAACTCCACTTTGTCGTCGCTACCTTGTTTCGACTACAATTGACGAGCGAGTAGTTTTCCTGGCAGCCCAAATTGGGCTGAGCTTTAAACTGGCTTTAAAAATGCCGCTGCAGTGGTTGTGGCAGTTGAATGGGACGAGAAAACAAATAATTATAACACGTAAAGTTAGCACTTATACTCAATCACCCTCTTTGTGCAGCACAGGTGAGCCTGCCTCTCAGGCAGTGTGTTTCCATTGGCGGTAGCATCCAAAATCTCCAGTGAGTCACACGTATATAGGGAAGACTATAGTAGTAATGAACTCAGATATAACAAGTTCTTTAGATTAACTACCTTCTCCACGTGCGGTGGGTTGGGTGTTGTAGTTAGTCAGTCATTGAGGGGTAAAGCGAAGTTATGTATTCTTCTTGATCTCGATTTGTCTTGGTGGTGCTTGGCCTTACAAATATTAATCATTTGTTTGTTACCATCTATAATGATAGGTGTTGCTAGCATACTGCCGATAGAGGTGCATCCGAGGGAGGCTTCTGAATGACATAAGTAGCTGGAAACGGAATAGGAGGATATATATATATATATTTGAACTTTGAGAGATATGAAGTTTCCTTCATTATCACCCCGGAGCAAAAACCGCAAAGTGCCTCCACCACTTCCCGCAAGACCGAAGCCCCCCCCTCCCCCTCCCTGTGACTGTTTACCTCTTTCTGAAGTGGATGAGTGGTTGAATGTATTAGATGAAGCTGTGACAGCGTCAAAAAAGGCTGTCAGGGAGAATCCAAAAACCCTAAATGTTCGACTTTTCACTGGGACATGGAACACTGCAGGAAAAGTATTGGATGACTCTGCCATTTTGGTATGAGATGATTATTTTAAAATGCCCAAACATTGCATGTGTACCCAAGCAGGCTGCGCTTTTTTTATTTATCCAACTATTGGCTGGTTGGACGGAGTCATTAGGGTTGTTAGGGAATTGTGGTTTCTGTTTTGCAATGGTCTCATGGGATGATCACTGCTACACATCAGTTCATTTCTTTCTTCAAGTCATCATCTTTTATACGCACCTGCCCCCTATTGAAAATGCAGGGTGAATGGATTAGCCCTGAACTCGATAAGAATGGCAACCCACCAGATATTATTGCCATAGGACTCCAGGTAGTATTGTTGACTAGCGATGGCTTTGGTAGCATCACATTCCAGCACCAGATACTGTTCCTGTTCTCAACTGCACGAGAGCCAACGCCTGGTCATTCATTGTCATTCTTAGGAATTAGTTGATCTTTCTGCTGGTAATGTTATGCTTGACTCCTTTCTCGACAAAAAAAGCAGAACTAGGAGTCAGGTAGAATATACCTTCATTTTGTTTTCATTTTGCATCATTCGCTTGTGTTTTCCACACCAGCAGTCGTCAGATAAACAACGTATATGAGTGTGGTGGTGGTAGTAGTGGTGTAATTACACCAGGTGGTGTACGGCACATGAATCTTTTGTTGAGCGCATTTTGACTCATTTTTTCTTTCACAAACTACTTAAACTTCCCAGGCTTGGCTCTCTGATCTTCAAAAGTTTATCGGAGATTATGGGAAAAAGCATGGCACCCGGTATTTCCTCGTTACTGACTGCCGGCTTTTAGGTAAGTCAGTCTCTTTGCATTTTTGCTCTTAATTCTCAAACCTACCCACCCTCGTACTGCTGCCGATGATCCAACCTACCATCCTAAAAAGGAACGTACATGGCACTCTTCTGCACGGTTGACCTACGTGTTCACCTCAGTGACATACAGGTTGTGTCCGAACGACACGTATGCTCTGATCTTAACCCTGTTCCATATTGATTGGCCATCTGCCGTGCTTTTCTTGCTCAGAGAAACCATGTCACAACAGGAGTTGGTGGGATGCTGGGTAACAAGGTAATACATATATAGTGTAAGAAATTTTATCGTCCATGAATGGTATGCCTGAGCACGTACGCATGTAGTGCTACTTCTACTAATATGCATGTTTGGAGGTGTGGTTAAAAAGTGTCCCCCCCTGAGAATGTTTAGTACCCTCAAAAATGGGCTTGCCCTGCTTGTTGCTTTGGCTCTCGTATCCATGTCAGCAGCAGTATGATTAGTGAAACGGAAAGACGTATTGGCTGGCCTAATCTAAAGTTGTTTCCCTCCCTTTGGCATTCCGGTCCTGGCGAAAAATTGGGGTGAATGAAATATTACATTATGCCACAGGGCTCCACTGCCATTCGTCTACGGATTGGTGGAACAACCAGCATGTGTGTGGTTTGGTTTGGTTTACTTTTACTTTTACTACTGATCCTGCTGCAGCCATCTCACACCCCTTTGTCTCTAACTAATGAGCACAATTTCCCAACTTTGAAGGTGTTTTGTGTGTTCTCATATGACTGCCCACAGGGAGAATTTGGCAGCTCGCAATGACGAGTTTCGACAAGTAAGCTGCAGTGTGAGACACAGCATATTATTACTTCCAATGGTGGAAGAACTCTGCTTAGATTAGTACTTCCCCTGCAGGCTCTCGTGCTTACCTTGCCCCGTCCTTACCACGAAGCCTGCTGAGCACCCATCTCTAGATTTATTTTCATTTAATATTTAATCCCAAGGACAAACCTGAAATGAAAATATTACCGGCTGCTTTCATCGCCCTATAACAGGAATCCATTGCTTTGCTGACAATGAGACACTGTCAGAAATAATAACAAAGATATTTATCTCACCCAAGTTCTGCCCGTTGGCTCGCGATTGCTCCTGTGGCATGTAGGTTGCCTCCAAGCCACTGTTTGTAGATAATGAAGGTTCTATTGTAGGGGATCCATGCCTGACAGAGGTGTGTTGCGCATTTCTTTAGTATCACCCTGTCATGATTGTGATTGCGGTGGAGTGAACACCTCAGGTGCAGCGAATGGGTGGGCTAGCTTATTTGTCTGGAGGTGCCTTTTCAATCAGCATAAATTATGGTTGTATATACTGCCCCAGCTCTCCAACCCTATCTCTTCCTTGGCATTTGGCACTTGCTTTGTAGCTTCACAAGAGGATATCTCAAGCGGAAAAGTTTCCAATTTTGAAACCAAGTTAACGGTAACTTAAATAATTCAAACTCGCACGCTTCTTCTTACCGCTAGCCGTCCTTGTTATGGCGATGGCTTGCTTGAAATGATGATTCAGTTTGTTGTCCCCTGTCCAACGGGTGGCAATTTGTGTCAAACATATCCCAAGGTGTTAGATCATGACATTGTTGTTTGGATGGGAGACTTAAATTACAGGATTGCTGAAGGTGGGGTTGTTTTGTGTTTATCATGCTAGCACATGCCCTGTGCCATGCCAGCCACTAGGTTATATTGTCATGTTCTCTGAATTGGTCGCACGCGCTTCAACTCAACAAAGGTGTTCCTGTGAATGCGGTAATGGATCTCATACAGGTTAGTGCTTAATCTATGAACATGTAATGATGCTTATATTTTCGTTGTATTCGAGCTGCTACTTTTACATCCATCCACATCATCCCACTTCTTTTAAATTATTACTGGTCTCTCAGTGATATTCTGGTTTGATTTAAGATTAATCCTATGTCGTGGCTGGCTACTGCATTTTACTGAAAATTCCCTTATGTAACTAACGTTCTGTAATTTCGACCACACTCTCGCTGCTTGCTTGCTGCTTGCTTGCTGCTCTCTCAATAAAGGCGGATAACCTGGAGGTAAGAGATCGATATTCATCTTCATCTCATCGCCCATTGGTGATGATACTACACACACTGCGGCCGGTGCACTTCTATGACACCCAAGTGCTTTAAGGATCTTCGGGAACTTGATCAGCTGAACATAGAAAGAGGGGAAGCAGGAGGAGCATTTTTTTCATTTTATGAGGTGGTCAAGTCAAGCACAACCGTGCCTTTTTTGAATGATGCACGATGCTCGCTCAGTGTTGTGCCTGATTATGGTCCTACATCCTCCCTGCTGATAATGCCAGTTCGTTAATAAATCAACTCTTATGCTATATACTATCACGCACGCCGCACACACGTTGTGCTGCTCTGTGAATTTGATTATGTCCTCTGCTTCTGCGTACCCTGAACCCTTCGTGTCTTTGTCTCAATCATTTTAATGCGAAGCAGCTGAAACACCACCTGTTCTATTTCAAGGGGCCTCTTTCATTCCCCCCAACGTATAAAGTGATTCCAGGGACCGCAGAGTTTGCAGTTGAAAATGTCAATGAAAAGAAGGTGAGGGGTTGAGGATTTTTTGTCGTTTTGGACAGTGACACTTGTACAACCAACCAACCAATTTTCACCTTTGGATCATCATCTATGTGATGGTTGGTTCATCTTTCTGGCTGTAAGATTCGTTGTCCTTCTTGGTGCGATCGCATCCTTTGGTCAGTGGGGATCTGGGGAGGAGACTCCATTGGACGCATGTCACTAGATCGCTACTGGTTAGTTTTAGTTTTAGTTTTAGTTGACTTGAACGTTGTCTCATTGTGAACTCGTACACATTAGTAGTTGGGGGTTGGTTCTAAGCAGCATTTTCCCCCTGTTCTATATTCTCCTTGACGTAGGCGCTCGGGTCCACTCCTTTCGGACCATTTACCAGTCAGCGCCCTGTTTGATGTATGACATGGCCTGCACTACTACCCCTGTATTTGGAAGTACGTTTGTGGCTCTTATTGTAATCATGGTTGTTGGGATTGGGACCTCCTCTCAGGTGTCATTATTTGTGTCCGGTGAAGACCGTAATGCCCATAGATGGGCTACAGACCAGCTGCTTACTGAGGTGAGCCCCGTGTTCACTGCCACCATTTGTCTCCGGTTATCACTGAATGCACACTTTGCATGAATTTTCGGTGTGTCTTGTACATGTATGTGGTGGTGTTGAACTACTGTGGCTGTGGGTTAGGGTTAGTGCTGTGATAAGAAAGGTCCGTAGTAGTGTATGTATAATAATGCCTACTGAGCTTTGCTTCTTGTTCTTCATCTTATACCTATGTGGCTGTGATTCACTCGTCACAACTACTTTTTGGGGCTTGGCTTTAGTGGGGTATATGGACAGATTTACATTCTGGACCAATTGAAGTGGCCCCTCCTGCTCTTAGTGTACCAGATCTGGAGCCCAAGTGTGTTCATTCACATTCTCTTTAGACCAGCAACCCAACCTTCTGCGCATCTCTCTATCCCCCAAGACAAACATCAATTGATTACCATACAGCCATGAACTCCAAGCAAAGCAGCAGCCAGCCCCTTAGTGTGTTTTCTGACCCCAACCACCACTGAAACTGATTAATTTTGCTTACTATTTCCTGCATATCATCAATTTCTTGCGTGTAGCAAGAAATTGGGCCTACCGTTGACCCACCCCGCTCTCGCTCACTCATCTTGTGATTTCTTACTACTTAAGGAATAATTTCATTCCACCGCCACAACTCTTTCCTTTTCTCAGTTCTGTAGTCCGCATTGCTGTACTCCTTTACAACCCACTTCCATTTGTCATCGACTACCACGTTTGCCCCAAGAGGTAAACATACGATGAGGATGGGTTTGCAATATTGCAATTGTTTGAATAGATCACCCTTTGGTACTGCGTGGTGGCACCGTGCTAGAAGAAGATGCATATTAATTGCAGCAGTTTAGTAGCTCGTTCACAGATTTAGTTTAGTTTTCAGTAGTCGTTGGTTCCATTTCTCAATTTTCAATGCCGGAATCAGTTAGGCAGAAAGAACACTAAGCTGACCAGACCAGAATATTCATGTTAGTAGCTAGCATGATGAGCAGCAGCTCAACACACTGACGATGTGCATTCTGCGTGTGGCATATACAGCTGTCCCAAATGGATCGGCCTTACTGGGTCTGTCGGTCACCTTCCTGCTTGTGAACAACAGGTATTATATTATACTAACGAAACTGCTCTGCTCTCTAGCTACTATACTACCTGATGATATTGGTGACTGACCTGAGAGTTGCTGATGATCTACAGGATTCAAATTCAAATTCAAACTCAGATGGCAGAGTAAGCCCACCACGCAAACAGGGAGAATACAGAACATTGACGATTCATATTGATCCCACATGTATGATCATGAATTATTCTGAGTGTCTGAGTTTTTAAGAAGTCGTAGCATTGAGAAAGTTTGTATTCATTCTTCTCTTTCAATCGTCTCTACCCCAGCCCTTTCAGGCCCTTCAAATTTAAACACTGGTGGGCCCTTTTGTGCCCTACTTGTTATAAAGCTCTCTGGAGGGGTGGGGATGCAATTACCCGGTGCACCTCTACAGCAAACTTCAATTGTACCTGTCCTGACGTCTGTTTTGCGTGAATGAACGTTGATAGAAGTAAGTATTTCAGTATAATCGAGGCTAAATCATTTCCCAGATTCAATTAGAAGGGGCTGCTGTTACAATAAACAATAACGGACGGATAAGTAACGATAGCGCAATCAACATTCGCTCACTCTCCAATGGCTGCTGGCGGCTTTGATTTCGATTTCAATTTCAATCAGGATTTTTTTGTGTATTGTTATGAGATCTGGACCTCAGTAACCCATCATGAGATTATCAGAGAAATGACTGGATTGTGCATTCTTTATCACTGTGTATGTATAAGCCACCCCATTAATTTAGTAGTACCTGAAGAGTAGAGGGGGGATGTATGTATTTGCAGGGCATGGTATAATGCGTGCGACAATACGGCCTTGGCATTGAGCATGCGCCATGAAATGGAATGCACCAGTAGTACAGTATCTTCCGGACTGGTTTCAATTTCAATTTCAATTTCAACGAGGACCGGCAGAAGAAATAGAGCCATAATAAAGTCATTCGTAAGTATAGAGAGCTTCATCACCTTACAGTTTCCCAGTTAAGTAACAATAAGATGATAATGTGGCAATTTTTGGTGTGATCAACACGAGGCCCCAAGATCCGCAGCGTATGTGTGGTGTTGTGAAGACAGCATATCAAATGGGATATGTAGTACTGGCTGATATTTGGGGTTCAATACCTGTGGCCATCGACGTAACACCAAAGAGTGTGTTTTTGATCGTAGAGAAGTACGCTACAACATTTACTTTAGGAAAATGCTACTCTAGTATTCCCCTAACTCAACCAGGGAGAGTATTGTATACACTTTCTTATAGTGGTAGAATTATTCTTTTAAACTTAAAGAACTAAAGCAGCAGCCCTGTCTATAACAGACCCACAACATTGCCACCAGAATATATTTTCATTCATCCACCGGGTAACCAACTTTGAACTGCACCACAGGGTCTTTCACAAGTCCAATATGGACAGCACACAGATGTACCCCCCACCAGGGCAGATTAGTTCATATATGTGGACGTATGCTATATGTGCGTACTGTAACCCACCACCACTAGTGACTAGTACTCTGATAATTTTTGCCCTAAAATAAAGAAAAAAAAATCTTCCTTCAGTAAAATCAAATCCCCATCACACTTACACAGTGCAGTGCATCCTGACGGCTTCCAATCATTAGCAGTGCCTTTTGTTGCCAATCCTTTCCTGGTCCCAGGACCACCAACACCGGGCTCGAGAATGTTTCTAATCCGTCTGGCAGCAACCTCAAACTAGATACAACAGTTCCATCTACACTATTCACAGCCAGGAGCAAACCATCCGTCTGTGCAACAAAGACGTATCCCTCAAGAACAAAGCAGGCACCATACACCTTCCCTGTACATACACCAGGGGAGGGGGGGGGCCGGCATTTTAGTGATTTAGTGAATAAATGATGTAGGATAAATGCATGGAGAGGAGGAGGAGCAGCACCCTTGAAAAGAGGATTATAGAGAAAGAGAGAGAGAGAGAGAGTTAATACTTGTGCCCTTACCTTCTAATCGCAGCTTCCACATAATGTTTCCAGTTTCAAAATTAATGCAACAAACCATCCCCCCCCTGCTGGACATAGTCTCATCATGCCCAGCAACAATCACTTGCTGACAGCCCCTGTTTACATTGAAAGCTACACCACCCCAAATCCCTCCCCCTGGTTGAACTTTCCACAGTAGACCCCCCCCGTTCATTCCAGTGGATACAGCATTTATGGTTCCATCAACCGATGCACACAGAATTGCCTTCCCATTTGAAGATGCAATCATATTGGCAAACACAGGGGCTGATAGAGATGCACATGTCCACAGTACTTGACCTGCTTTTTCACATACGGCTACCAGAGATGAAGAAGATGTCGTAGAAATATAAATTATACTACCAAGGTATACCGGGGAGGCTGCCACGTGTCCCCCCGTCCAATATCTCCAGATAAGATCACCATTGTCCTGTCTAAGGCAGTCAATTGTCCTGGCATAGGATCCCACAAGCACAGCAGGAGTCCTTGATAATGATTCCAAATGGAATGAGATAGGCGGGCACCTTATAGAATCATTTGTGGTCCAATACCACTTCACCATCCCACATGATACATCAAGAGACACCAATCTACCATCATAGCAACCCACATATACCATTGTATTATCACTTGAGAGAGTTGCTGTCACCTCTATCCGGGTACACCCCAAGTCAGCGGTCCAATTTACATTTCCTGTTTGAGTGTCAACACACAATAGATCACCGCCATGTGAACCAATGAATGATAGCACATTACCATCTTCCGTTTGAAGAACCGTTGGGGTGGCATCGACACATGCCCTGAGTGGTATTCTCCAGAATGGATACATGACTATTTTGGGAGGATGATAGCTACTAGTTGGTTCATCTGTACTCCCCAGTAGAAATGATGAAGAGGTTTCTTTATGATTTGCTGGAAATTTCTCCACCTTCGGATGGCATTGCTGCTGTTCTAAGCATGAATCCATGGCCTCTTCCTTGGTGCTGCACTCTTCAATATTGGAATGCTCATGTGTAGGGGCTGTGGACAGCAAAGTAGCAACAACAAATGAGGGATTGTGTAGCTGTGTAGTGAGTGAGGCAGCAAACAGTAGAAAAAAGCGAGTGGTTGTGGTAACACCTCACTACGTACCTTTACCTAAATCAGGAAGAATATCCCATTTCCTTTTCCTTGTGCCAGCACCACCATATTTTCCCCTTCCGACCTCCAAAGAGTTATCCAGACTAAGTTTCAACAGATGTTCTGGTAGCAGGTTCTCGAAACTAGGCTCTGCTTTCTTTATCCTCCAAGCGGCCTACATCATTCATTGTACTAAGGCTGATCGTTCGAATCCGAAATGTGGGAAAAATATATATATATAACACCAAGGGTAAGACACACCTCTATTGCACTCAGAGAGTCACCTCCTAAATCTTGAAATGACAGCTCGAGCGATGCTGGCAATGACCTTTGTACCCAGAGGTTCAGCGTATTAAATGCCTCCTTTGAGAGACTAAGACTTCGAGTAGCCAGAATAGCGGTTACTACATTATGTAGTGCCTCGTCTACCATCGGTTGAAGTTCAGCAGCACCAGTTTCAATGATCCAACTCTCTTCATATCCACCACCAGAACATTCCTCCTGTACATCACTTTTATTTGTTAACCATCTTCGGAGTAGTTCTTCTCTATCTATTTTTCCACTTGTAGTTAGGGGCCATTGAAATGTCTCGTGCACCTTAATAACCTGTGAAAGTGTAACAACACGAAGAGGTCCACATTTACAAATTGGGATATATTTGAAGTACTTCGATGTTACAGATTGAAGTGTGCAGGCAATATCGGAGAAACCTGTGTGTGTATCAACAGATCTAGAACAATATTATAATCAATGCTTGTTGAGTTTTACCTCTGATGGGGCTGCCACGGTGGGAAGAGCCTTACGAAGCTGTACGGAGAGCCAGTTGACAGGTTGTATTGCTAAGATGAAGCAAAAGAGGCGCTGTTCGCCATATTCATAATGCATTACCATTTTTACTTGCTTTGCATCAGTAGCATGCCTAGCAATTCCTTCCATCTTCTCCAGGCACACATTTACCCCTCTACGACTTACCTATATCGTGGAACGTTGAGGATGAATTAGGCTTATGTATCTCTCCTTCCTTAAACGACTACCACACAAACCCTCCTCAAAACAGTCAAAGATACAGGGTTCTATTCCATAACGATTAATGTTTTGGGGGAAGAAATTACCACTACGGCACACACCTGTGAACCAACACGTCCTGTCCAGAAATATAAGCCGTTCTTTCCTTTCAACACTATATCCCCAGTACGGTACGCCCTTTCATGACTCTCACCCAGCATGGCTAAACAATCACTCTCATTAAGAAAAATGTGCTCTTTCTCCTGTCGTTGTTGTTGTCCCTCATCGATGGCGTCAACATTGTAATAACCAAGGCTTAATCCAATACCGGTAACAATCAATTCTCCTTCCGATTCGTTCGCATCGCAGCAGCCATAATGCTGTTCTACTAAAGAGGATGCGCTCCTTCGAATAGGAACGATATGAAATTTCACTCCAGAGATTGGATAACCAATAGATGCAAACAATTGAGTAGTACTGGTCTGCTGAGGCATGTACATATCATCCAAAGTGCTACATGATACATCTCCTGCAGTTTCTGTGGAACTGACACACACACAAGGGTGAGTAATTGCTGACCGATTCATTGAGACTAGATACTACGTATGCTTACCCGTAAAGGTTGACGAGTTCCAAATTATTGCGTTTTGATATCTTGCATATTTCTGCGAAAGAACGGACGATTTCCATCGGCAAGGGCTCCCCGCTAACACATACCTGCAC
>PJEL010003284.1_pt1 | contig 14038 bp, 17 predicted proteins | sample 1853271 | NCBI WGS metagenome assembly PJEL01 (sample SAMN08108733, study PRJNA415343) | Invertebrate metagenome, whole genome shotgun sequencing project. | host: Globobulimina | place: Sweden: Gullmar Fjord | collected 2015-08 | reverse complement strand
GAACATCCGGTACTCGTAAAAGACTTTCAGAGAGATCCTGTATCTGAAGAGCTTTTGCATATTGATTTCTTTGAAATATCGTTGAAGGAAAACATCAAGATTGCAGTTACGATTGTTATTGCAAAACAACCGATAGGTATCAAAAAGGGTGGTGTTTTACAAAAACGCCTCAGGGAGATTGAGATAGAATGTCTTCCGACAAATATTCCGGACAAGATAGAGATTGACGCAGAGTCTATTGATATAGGACAGACTTTCCATGTGAGTGATCTTCCTGCGATGGAGGGTATAAAATTCATTACGGAAGAATCTGTAGCTATCCTTTCTGTAACGTCACCTATTGTGGAAGAAGAACCAGAAGAAGTTGTTGCAGAGGGCGCCGAAGAACCTGAAATTGTGGGTGCTAAAGGCAAGGGTGAAGAAGAAGCAGAAAAAGAAGAAAAATAGACTATCGCTATGTGGCTTGTAACCGGCCTGGGAAATCCGGGAGATAAATATGCAAATACAAGGCATAATGCCGGATTCATGGTTATTGATTACCTGGCGGCCGGATCGTCTATTTCATTAAAACTGAAGACAACAGACTATATATTTGGAAGAGGCTTTATTGGGGAGCAGAAGACTGTCCTGATAAAGCCTCTTACTTTTATGAACAGGAGCGGCATCGCGGTCATGTCCGCACTCAGGAAGTTTGAGGAGATTGAAAACATACTGATAGTGCATGATGACCTTGATCTTGAACCTGGGACCATCAGGATAAAGAAAAGCGGTTCATCAGGTGGACATAATGGTATCCAGTCTATCATTGATGTGCTGGGTTCAAAAGACGTTGCGAGATTAAAGGTAGGTATCGGCCGTCCTGAAAAGGGGATTGCGGAAAAATATGTCCTGAAAAGTTTCAGTAAAAAGGAATGGCCTGTAATGGAAGAAACGATTCAAAGAGCGGCTGAGGCCGTCGAAGTCATCCTTAATCAAGGCATAACGCGGGCCCAGAATATGTTTCACGGGTCTCAGGACAGCGATTTATAAAATATAGAGGAGATTTTCAACAAATTCTATATAGTTTTTCGAGGTGCTAACAAGATGAAGACCTATACCTCTATTGCCGTTATCAATCTTTGATGACCTGATCAACCTGGCGGAAACACTCAACTCTTCTTTTTTGACAGGGATCGTTATTTCAAATTCGGAACCCTGCGGAAAATCCTCTCCGATGGTTCTTAAAAACATCCCGTTTTCAGAAAGATTGGTTATTGTTCCAGAGTAGCATTTCTTATCACGGTAAAAGTTTACATTTATCCGTACTGGAATTCTTAAAGAAGATCTTTTTGACATCGTCCACCTACGCTTTCATCCTCTATTAATCTCCAGGATGTATTAATGAGATTATAAATAATTATTATCATATTATGAGTAACATGTCAATAAAAAAATGGATACAGCACTATAAATCAGAAAAGAGCTTTTAACTAAAGTTTTTATCAAATATTACGAAAAGATAAGTAAGAAGACACCATAGGAGGAAAGTATTATGCTGAACAAAACAGATATGAATACTGATCATCCTTTAAGGACCCTTTTCAGAAACGCCCTGGAGTACGGGGCCAATATTAATCCAATAGACATGATAGAAGTAGCATATTATATAGAAGAGCAGATTCTGTGTGAGTTTGTAAATGCTGATAGTTTCTTTAGAATCAGGAATGCTGAAGAAGAGCGGCTTGACGATATAGCCGACATGCTAGCAGAAGGCAATGTCCTCCTTAATGCAGAGAGTTTTGAGAGGGAGTACCAGGTCCATAAACACATTGGGGACTACACGCTTTTTATGCTCGGGATGTTTCCTTCAGCTCTTACCGCAAAAAAGGGTAAGGAGTTCGTGCTCGGCAGGATTATCGTACCTGATGCACCGCTTTCAGATCATTACATTTTGCAGGGCATGCATTCTTACAAGATAGCTTCCGAGTTCACACACAAGGAGTTATTCCTTGAGCTTTCCAGGAATTTTGAAAAATACAAGACAGTAATGGAACTTGTAAGAACATATCTTAAATCAGTAGAAAACAGCGAATTTCTCAAGAAAAATAAAATAGTCGGCGGCACAGGATAGAAATGTAGGGGCCGCCCTATGTGGCTGCCCAAGCTTCTAGAAACAATCTACCCATCAAATGTATTCCACAAAATCATCTCAACGCCCCCCCTGGATTGATATAACCAATCTGATATATAATCCTGTATCTATAGAATAAATAAATATCGTAAAAGGAAATTGAAATGAATCTTACTGAAATATTGCCTGTTGGAAAATGGACTGAACTCGAAAAAGAAATTCATGAAAACTCAGGGCTTGCATCTAATGTTTTTAATATCGATGGTATAAGAATTACAGATTATAAAGTCTGGGTTAACCGTTTATGCCCTGTCGTTAAAGCGGACGACAATGGACAGAGTTTCATATGTGCCGTAGCCCATATGAATATTGCTGATATGGCAAAGAAGAGTGGTGAAACAGTTATAGAAGAGTGTGACGCAGGCTTAGTGAAGCTTGTAGTGCCGATATTTGTAAAAGGTGAGTTCCTGGGTGCGGTAGGGGCATGCGGGCTTTTGCTTGATGATGGAGATATAGATTCATTTATGGTCAACAGAACTATTGAAATAGGTGAGGAGAAAATTGAAGAACTGTCAAGCGATATAAAGAGAATTTCGAATGAAGATGTTGAGGCACTCGGGAATTTTATTAAAGGAAGAATCAATGAAATAGTGAATCAAGTAGAATAGTGCTGCTAGACGATTGCTCTTCCTATCTTGCAAGCATTTCATTGTATTTCCGGCGTGCCCGGGCTGAAATGGTTACCCTGTCTTCAATACTCCATATACCAGGGGGCTCATAAGGACGCCCATCATCAATGATCGAGAGATGGTCTATCTGTTCGACAGGTATAATCCCTTCTCTTTTAAAGGGGCGTTTTATTGATTGAGATAATTTGGGTCCGCTGATTGCTTCAATATCCATTATTATTCCTCACTATTGGAGATTGAATATTATATGTATATTTTACTGTTTTTGAAAGGATTAATGTTATTTTATTTTATAACAGAACTGCTATTGGTCTAATATGGTGATTTTGCTTGTTTATGGGCAATGTAAGGGCAGGTTTGAAACCTGCCCCTACGGTTTAGATTCCTAATGTCCGCGCTTCAGAATTTTCATTCTTCTGCACTTTCGAACTTCCGGTCTTTATCCCCTTTGATTTCTTATACATCTTATTAACGAGTTTATTGGCAAGATCATAAAAACCCATTTCAGTCATAACTGTATTTCCAGTGCCATCACTCAGAAAATCGGACATCTTGTTAACAGATTTATCCATTCTTTTGTCGTATTCAATAAAACCAAGATACTCAGGAGTTATGGATAGATAATCACTTGCAACAGGGATAAATGATCGTCCTATCTGAATTTCTTTTTTCTGTCTCACCATATTTACTAGCAGACCCATTCTCAATTCTTCGATACATGCTGATAGTCTGTTTTCTCTTTCTTCTCCCAGTTTGGCAAACTCTTTTTTTAACCGTACTACAGTATTGATCTTTTCTTCACCTCCGGAGTTGTTGCATCTGAAAATTAGGTTCATACATTCGGCGTCTCGCCTGAATTCCCTGGTTAATTTTCGGAATAAACATGTTTTTACAAAACCATAGGCGTTTTGAATAGAGGTGGACTGAGGAGTAAGGAGGACTATTTTATGCGGTGCAAACAGGAAAAAATCAAGTGTAGTGTAAGATGTTCCCGCGCCGAGATCGAGAAGGATTATGTCGGCCTTGAGTTTTTTCAATTGATTGAATAGCCTGGCTTTCTGTGCACTTTTGGGATTCGCAATACCCAGTATATCATCAGCTCCACATATAACTCTTAGATTATTGACCGGTGTGTCAAGGGCAATTTTTTCAATGTCTTTGACTTTACCGTTCATGAAGTCGGCGAGAGTATATTGCGGATGATGTATGCCGGTGAGTGTATGAAGGTTACTTCCACCAAGGTCAGCATCTACAAGCACTACCTTTTTTCCCCATCTTGTAAGAGCAGAACCGAGCATTACGGATACAAGGCTTTTGCCGACGCCTCCTTTACCGCCTCCAATGGCCCACAATTGGCTTTTTAAATGTTCGTCTATTTGCGTATCACCAGAATAAGCGTGTGCAACATGATTATGTGAAAATTGCACTTTATGCTTTCTACCCAGTAAATTTCTAATAAATGATTTTATTGATCCGAAAAAGGACATTAATTATATCTCCCCTATTTAATATGTACAATATCTTTTTCGGATTACATACGCTTATTCTTTAGTTTAGATTATTCAACGAACAATGGAAATATGTATGAAACAGGAAAGGGTTGCTTGAGATAATAAATTAGGTTATATGGTCTAACTAGTTGAATTAATAGAAGTAGTGTCGTTTGGAGATGTTGCAGGGGTACTTTCGTCTTCTGAACTGCTCAAAGATTTTTCTGTAAGTTGAAAATATGCTCCCGTGGCATTACATATATTTAATAATCCTTCATTTAGTGTAACTTTGTAGCGAAAATCGCAGGAAAAACAGGAAGTTTTTTTGTGCGATGCCGAACATTTTATTTTTTCGTCATTAGAATTCTCTGCAATAACCCAGCATAGTCTTCCACCGTTTTTTCCGCTATTCAATTCATGTGCAAAGGCTTCTGTTGCAACAGGGCAGACCCCGTTCTCCTCAGAATTGCAACCTCCAGGTTCCATTCCACATTTCATAAATTCCCAGCAATTTAACTTAGTCATAAATAAATCCTTAGTATTGAATTTTAACATTTTCTGTCAAAAATGTTAAAAATATAGTCAGTAGAATTTATTTAGGCAAACTTTGCTTGTGAATACAGATGGTTATAAAAGTAATGCTTGTACATTATATCCTTGTATTCTATACTTCATTCCTCAGAAATCAAGCTTATGCCTACTTGAAATCAGAAAGGACTTTTAATAGTGACTGAACTTGCCTGAGGACCTTTGTCCCCCTTTTCTTCGGAGAAGCGTACTTTCATTCCAATTTTCAGCTTCTTGAAATCAGTGTTTACTACACTGTTTTCATGGAAATAGACTTCGAGATTTTCCGTGGTGGTCAGAAGCCCATATCCCATTTCAGGAAAAAGAGCGCTTATACTGCCCTGCGGTACTTCCTCATGGTGTTTAACATCACCACGCTGCCGCCTCGAAAAACCCTCAAGCTTACGTCTGGCAGCATTAAAACTATCTCTGATAGCAACATACAGGTCCTTATTGGATTCACGTTTAATAACCAACTCAGAACGAGGCAGAGTCATATATATTTGAACATTGAATAAATTGCCCTGTTGGTGATGGCGATGGGGAGACTCAACGACAACTCTGCAACGAGTGATTCTTTCATATATTTTTTCAAGTTTTACAGCTTCATCACGTATTTTTGCTTCAATCGCTCCAGTTAGTTCAAAATTGCGGCTTGTGATCTGTAATGGGATTTCCATATGTTTCCTCCTTTTATATGTTTCCCTCTATGTAAAATAGTATCAAGCAATCGGCTTGCTGTCAATCTGATATCATTGTTATTTTCAGCATACAGCTTTTTTGGATGAAACATATGATACAATTTGATATAAAATCAACAGAGAGGGAAGGGCATGGATTTTAGGGAACATTTTGAAACAGCTTGGAAAATAACAATTAAAAGTATTGCTCCCCTTATTGTTATGACCCTTGTGCTTATAGTAGCATCCTTTCTGACGCTTGGTATTCTCGCGCCTGTATTGATGGCCGGGTATATTCATGCTTTTTTATTATTATTGAGGGAAGGGCGTGAGCCAAGGATACAGGACCTGTTTTCTCATATGAGGCTCTTCTTTCCCCTGTTCGGTTTCTCGATTTTGATTTCTGTCCTTATTTTTATTGGGTTTGTGTTTTTTATATTGCCTGGAATTGCCATTATACTTGCCGTATCATATTGCTGTCTCTACATGCTGCCCCTCATGACGGACAGGAATGCTGGATTGTTTGAGGCAGTAAAGGGAAGTTATGCTTTGGTTAAAGAAGGGGACACTATAGAGAATCTTGCGGTTTTTATTATATTTGTCGGTTTTCTATCTGTCGGGAGTACAACGCTTATCGGTTATCTTTTTGCTCAACCTTTTGCTTTTGTTTTCCTGATTTCGGTTTATCTGGATAAGACAAAACAGGGACGTATAGTCGAGAAATAGATATATTATGAAGGGCGCTTAAGAACTTTTTTCTTTTTCTTTTAACTTGGCTTCTACCACACAGTAGATTCCGCCTTCTTTCAGGCCGGGTATAAAGCATTTGCTGCACGAGATGCATTTTGCAGGAGATCTGTCGCCTTCTTTCCAGCGGAGGGGAAGGCCGGGCTCACGGATAAACGGCCGGGCCATTGATATGTAGTCCATACCGTCTTTGCTGATCGCTTTTTCGGAGACCTCATATGAACGGAATCCACCGACTACCATTACCGGGCAGTTGACAGTTTCTTTTATAAGCCGGGCAGGTCCCAGGTTGTAAGCTTCTTTTTCAGGTTTGTTTATCTTTCCACGCACAGGGCCCTCGTCACCTGAGGCAGGTGTGCCAGCTGAAACCTCTATTGCGTCTATGCCAGCTTCAGATAGTTTCTTTGCAGCATAAACCGCATCACTATTCTCAAGACCACCCTCCAGGTTGTCGGCACCGTTGAGTTTTATCATTACAGGGAAATCATCTCCAACAGCTTCCCGCACACCCTGATAGACCTCCATGAGAAAACGGCAGCGGTTTTCTATGCTTCCGCCGTATTCATCGGTCCGCCTGTTGGTGAGAGGTGATAGGAACTGGTTTATCAGATAACCATGAGCGCCGTGGAGCTGAATAGCATCAAACCCATCTGCTTTTGCTCTACGCGCTGAATTACCAAATGCAGACACAATATCTTTGATTTCAGGTAAGGGCAATTCCCGGGGTAGTTCAGGGAACTGGTCCACCTGTACTGATGATGGTGCATAGGGTTGACTACCTGCATTGGTTGAGTCTGTCTGGCCGCCGGCATGTACAAGCTGAATGCATATCTTCCCGCCTTCGTCATGGACAGCTTTTGTGAGTGACTTCATTTCAGTGGAAAAATCGTCGGTATGCAAACCCATTTTGCCCGGAAGCTGTTTACCGTCAGTTCTTACAAACGTATAGCCGCTGATAATCAGTCCGACGCCGCCTTTTGCAAGTTCACGGTAACAATTAATCAGTTTTTCAGTAGGACGTCCGTCACTATCGCACATCCCCTCCCAGGTAGCGGAACGGACCATACGGTTCTGAAGAGTCATACCGTTAATAGTTGTCTGATCGAATAATGTAGCCATGATAAACGATATTATCTCAAAATGTCCGGGTGTTGTCAAACCGTAGGGGCAGACCTGTGTGTCTGCCCTGCTTGTGTAAGGATGTTATGTGTTCAATGCCAGTACAGTCCCCAGACATACAATGCCAGGGCAGACACATAGGTCTGCCCCTACAGTATGGAACTGTTGTTCCGTGAACATGTATAATATTTCATTTATGAAAGGGATTATTAATACATATGCTGCAGACATTAAGAAGATACAATACGGCCTGGAACTTCTTCAAACACCTCTCTGAAGAATCATTTTTTGGAGGCGGTCTTGATATTACAAATCGGTGTAATCTCCGATGTACTCACTGTTACTGGTGGAGACAGAAAAAGAACCCTGACCTGAATGACGAGCAGATGATTGCATTTATGAAAGATTTGCGGCGCAAGGGATTGAAAGTTATTTACCTGCTTGGAGGTGAGCCCCTGCTACGTCCTAATATTTGTGCTGAGGCTGGTAAGATATTCGACTTCATCATGATCTTCACTAATGGGACCCTCGGATATCCACCTGTGAATAACGCGCTTTATTCACTCTCTATTGACGGACCGGAAAGGGTGCATGACAAACTGCGCGGCAAGGGGATATTTAAAAAGGTCACTAATATCCTGGACAACCAGTCAACAAAAGTCATGATCCATATTACTGTATGCAGGTCGAACCGTGATCACCTGAAGGAGACTGTTGAGCATTTTGTTAACAGGAAAAATGTGAGGGGCATTTACTTCTGTTTCTATTGTCCCAGTGTGGTCCCAGGTGACAAAAACACTGAGACAATCCCTCTCCAGGAGAGAGACGATGTCATAGACGAGATCGTTGGTTACCGCCGTAAGTATGGTGAGAAAATATTTTTTACGGACAGGGTGGGCTATTACCTGAAAACAAATGGAGGCGTGGACCGCTGGAATTCTCTCTCAAAATGCATAACTAAAAAACTCTTTGAGTTTTACGCGGCAGACGGTAAATATAAATATCATTGTGCGTACGGAGCTGAGGCTGAGTGTAAAAATTGCGGGTGCAGTCAGGTCCCCCTTATGCATGCTATGCAGGACAGGGACCTGGAAACATGCTTGATGTCCTACAAGGATTACTGGGGAATGCCTTATCATGACAACTTTCTTTTCAACGCGTTTGTGAAATATAAGATAGGGCAACCGGGTTAAGGTAAAAATGATATTTAAACACCCGGTGCCGCAATTTATTAATTTAATGTACAGGAGGTTTCGTTACCTTTACCTCAATGATACCTCACCTGTAGTAGCCTCAATAAAAATTACACAGCGCTGTAATCTGAGCTGCACTCATTGCACATGGGTAAATAAAGTGACCAGTGACCTTCCGCTTGAGCGATGGAAAGAACTTGTAGATACAATTTATGACAGGGGTTGTTTTGTTGTTTTCATCGAAGGAGGAGAGCCTACCTTCAGAACGGACCTGACAGAAATCATTTCTTACATCAAAGAAAAGGGTATGGGCTGTGTTATGTTTTCGAACGGGACCCGCCGGTTGCCTGAAGCTGATCTTGATGCTATATGGATCAGTATCGACGGAACTGAAGAGACACATGATACTGTCCGCGGCAAAGGGACATTTAATAGAATAATGAAAACACTTAAACGGAATTCTGAAAAAAATATATTTTCACTGACCACTCTCTCAAGGGTCAATGCTCATGAGATTGAGAAAATATGCAGGGAACTATCATCTACCGGGCTGAAAGGTATGATATTTAATTTTATGTATCCGTATAAGGATGTCAGTACAAACGTATTATCAAAAGAAGAGAAAATAGCATGCGCGCGTGAACTGATTGACCTTAAAATAAAATATCCTAAAATAATCAGTTCTGATTCATACCTGAAATCAGTCGGTCAGCCGGACAAGATCTGTTATCCCTGGCTTTTACTGCTAGCAACAGCTGACGGGGAGATAACACAGGGGTGTACTGTAGAGCCAGCCGAGGAACGCAACTGTGATGTCTGTGATATGATGTGCGGACTCGAAGCAACCCTGGGTTTTGAATTGTATCGTGATTCAGTAAAATTCTGGAACCTCTTTAATATTTTGTCACAGGTAGATATTGATCGATGTCCTGACTGGGCTTTGCGTATGGGAAGGGTAAACAGAAAATGAATTTAGGCTGGCTACCAGTCTAAACTGGAATCTATCCAGTCTCCTACTTTGTCAGAGGTGAAGAATCCGAAATGTGCGGTGATATTACTGGTGTCCGAATCCGATATTGCCTTACTATATTCATTACCATGGAATTTAACTGTGACCTTATAGCTGGCCTCTTTAGGTACGGAGATGGAAAATTTACCTTTACTGTCAGTCTTTCCAACACCAATGACAATGTTCTGCTGATTTTCAATAGTTACTTCTGCATCTTTGGCACCGAAAAGATTTGTTTTGACACTATTGTTATGTAATGCTTCTTCAATAAAAGAGTAACCATGTTTTTCCATATAATTGGATATGAAACTGCATTTAAAATCAGCTGAACCATTAATTGTTATATCAGAAGCGAAGACAGAGGAACTAAAAAAAAGAAGCAATAACAGATTGCAAACAAAAATTCTTAAGATATTTATCATATATACATATTATCGGCTTTTTTGCCGATGATCTTTAATTTATAGCTGTAAGTAGTTAAATGATAAGAGTAATTGGTGTATGCTTTGAAAACACTTTATCCTTGAAATGAGGTTGATGCATTACTGGAAAGCTTCAATTGATAAAATACTTTTTCTGAGACTATAAATTATTGTCTTTTTGTTTGAAACTTACTGTGTTGTAAATGGAAATACAATACAGAGGGCAGGAAGAGAAGTATAAGATTTTTCTTGCTTATGAGACAATTATTGCATATAATCTAATTATTAACCGAAGCGTTGCTAATCTTGAACTGACTGAAGAGTAGAAAAGACTGCACTGCAGTTGTGAGAAAGAAAAGTAATGTGGCTGTATAAAAAACATTCTAATGGAGGTGGATATGAGATCACTGGTTGAAGAGATGACGAAGGCTTTGGTAGATAGCCCGGACGAGGTTAAAGTTGAAGAGGTAGCAGGAGAAAAAACTACTGTGTTTGAATTGCGGGTAGCCAAGAATGATATTGGAAAGGTCATCGGGAAACAGGGTAATACAGCACGCGCAATGAGAACAATAATGAGTGCTGCCGGTTCCAAGCTCGGCAAACGTTGTGTTCTTGAAATACTGGAATAGATAGAGCGTTTTTCTATAACGGCTTTGATCTGTCGGTAACAGAACAGTCTTAAGCAATAAAGGTACTTTTTCTGTGAGGGCTCTTAGAACTTATTTCATATGAATTAGGAAATACTCACACTTACGTTTTCGATTGGTTTTTCTCTCTTTAATGTAAAGAGGGGAGAATGAAATATACTTCTACAAAATCCCGGTAACTCTTACAACTTCATCAACTGTTGTTACTCCATCTAATATTTTTTTCACAGCGTTTTGCCTGAGAGTTTTAAGCCCCTCTTTAATGGCAAGCTCCTTGATCTTGTCCGGTCCGCTCTTGTTCTCAACTAATTCCTTTATATTCTCTGATATATTCAATACCTCAAAAACACCTGTTCTTCCGAGATAACCAGTTCCTCTGCATTGAGGACAACCGGCCCCTATCGAAGTTGCGTGTTTATTATTTTTGTCGTATTGGAGCCCGAGGACCTTGCATTCGTCCTCTGTAAGGTAATGTGTTTCAGAACAATGGATACAAACCTTTCTGACCAATCTTTGCGCCAGGACCCCGGTGAGTACGGAATTGATAAGAAAGGGCTGGATGCCCAGATCAATCAGTCTGGTAACGCTGCTCGGGGCATCATTGGTGTGTAAGGTCGACAAGACAAGATGTCCTGTAAGGGCCGCCTGAATTGCATTTTCGGCTGTCTCATAGTCCCTTATTTCACCGACCATGATTATGTCCGGGTCCTGCCTCAGGATTGTCCTGAGACTGCTTGCAAATGTAATGTCCAGCTGCGGCTGTACTGATATCTGATTGAAATCCTCGTATACCATCTCAACAGGGTCTTCAATTGTAGTAATATTAACGTCCGGTCTGGCAAGGGTTTTCATGGCGGAGTAAAGAGTTGTTGTTTTCCCGCTGCCTGTAGGGCCTGTAACGAGTATGAGTCCATACGGTGATGCAACAAAAGACTTGAAGGAATCCAACTCTCTTGACGTAAACCCGAGTTCATCGATTTCCTGCATCAGAATTCCCGGATCGAATATCCTTAAAACTATCTTTTCCCCAAATGCTACAGGAAGGGTCGAGACACGGAGCTCTATTTCTTTATTGTCCTGCATGGTCTTGATCCTGCCGTCCTGCGGTCTGCGTTTCTCGGCAATGTCCATGCGTGAAAGTGACTTTATACGTGAAGCCAGCGCCGGAAATACGGCCTTCGGCATTTTATGTATATCGTGGAGTACCCCGTCGATCCTGAACCGTACAAGACAGTGTTCTCTTTTCGGTTCGATATGTATGTCAGATGCACGTTGTTGATAGGCATAGTGCAGGAGGTACTCAACTGCGTTGATAATATGCTGGTCGTTTGCCGCTAGTTCTGGGATTGATTTCAGTTTTACAAATTGTTCAAGATTTCCAAGGTCAATCCCTGACGAGAGTTCGTTCTGGGCTGCTGATATGGAAAACTGGAAGCCGTAAAACTCCGTAATAATTTTCAGGATGTCTGATTTCAGGGCAATGACAACATTGACATCATATCCTTTAGACTGTCTTATCCTTTCAATGCCTTCACGTTCAAACGGGTTTGATGTTGCGACAGTAAGAATATTGCCTGAAACCTCTATCGGTACAAGTTGATGTTTGATCGCATATGGCCTTGAAATGATTTTTGTTACAACATCGGCATTAAGTTTCAGAGGGTCGATTTTCAGAAATGGTAATTTAACGTGCTCTGCGATTGCCTTCATAATAATATCTTCAGTCAAAAACATCCCATTGCCGTTTGCCGGCAGGTTCATGTATTCAATGATATCAATAATGGAAATATCGGTTTGTCTGCGCGTTCCGGGTGTAGCTTTTTCGCTGCCGGAGCCTTTTGATTCAAGTATCCTGGCCCGGAACATATCTTCTTTGGACAAAAGGTCTTTTTTCGTATCTTCCGATAATAGCCCTGCCGATGAGAGAATACTTAATATAGTATCTTTTGTTTTTTTGTTCATTACAAATCGTTATCCTGTCTGGACAAAAATCGGGGCTGATCTCATCCCACTTTATTTTCGTTATTAATAATTATGCCTGATTACATATATCTATATATTTTTACGATACAAATGGCATAAATCTTTAGGAACAGTAGAACAGATCGTTGTATTTTCTGGATTATCCTCCTGTTCTGATATATAATCTCCTGTATCAGGTGTAAGGCATGGTAAATTCATAATAATATATTGAAGAGGAGGATGTGATGAAAAGATTAATAAAAATGATTATTCTGATATTTGTTGTGGTGTTGATGCATGTTGGAGTATATGCTTCAGGAGAAAGCATAACCTTTACGCCGATAGATCATGCTACTCTGGCGATACAGGCAAATGGCACTACGATATATGTTGATCCGGTCGGAGATATAAAGCGGTTTGAAAAATTGCCGCAACCCGATGTCATCCTGATTACGGACATTCATAAGGACCATCTGAACCCTGAAATAGTGAAATCGCTGAAAAAAAAGGAGACTGTTATTGTTGGGCCACAGGCGGTTATTTCAGAGCTGAAGTATGGCGAGGTCCTTAAGAATGGTGAAACAAAAAAGTTTGGCGCAATTAAGGTTGAAGGAATCCCGATGTATAATATTACAGAAGAAAGGCTCAAGTTCCATCCAAAGGGCAGGGGGAACGGATATGTCATTACACTGAATAAAAAACGCATATACATATCAGGTGATACTGAAGATATCCTGGAAATGAGAAGTCTGGAGAACATTGATTATGCCTTTGTCTGTATGAACCTGCCGTACACCATGACGGTTGACCAGGCGGCTTCTGCTGTTCGTGAATTTAAACCAAAGGTTGTGTACCCTTACCATTACAGAGGGAAAGGGATGTTTAGTGATGTTACAAGGTTTGAGCACCTTGCCAGAAAAGACAAGGACATTGAGGTCAGGCTGCTTAACTGGTACGGAAAATAGATCTGATAATTTATTATTGAAATGAAAATACTGCATAAGATACTTGATTATTTAATTTCTGTGTTTATGGGTGGAGGGACTCTGTTACTTGTCTCTCTTGTAGTCAGTGAGAATTGGAATATGTTTTTTGCGATGATAGTAGGCATGCTGCTCGGCATGCTGGTCTTATTGGTTTCTGTTATGCTTTTTATTTCCCTGTCTACAGCCTTTGAGCTTTTTCCTGTGGGGATGGTCATAACGATGTTTGTAGGGATGGCTGCCGGGATGACAATGTCGATGGGAAATATTGAGTTTAAAACAATGTTGTCAGGAGCGATAATTTTGTCACTGGTCGTTCAACTCTGGATTGATATGTATAACATGAAATTAAAAGGAGACGTTCCTGTTGGAAAATAGTACACAGAAAAAATGGTGGGACAAATGGGACAATGCCGCTAA